>ENA-USUA01000028-USUA01000028.1-human-gut-metagenome-genome-assembly--contig:-NODE-28-length-134906-cov-11.098020_pt1 | contig 134906 bp, 117 predicted proteins | sample MGYA00250057_ERZ773390 | MGnify/ENA primary metagenome ERZ773390 (study PRJEB29103, sample SAMN06111941) | human gut metagenome | biome: human gut; feature: ankylosing spondylitis patient; material...
ATGCTTCGTTCGACTTGCATGTGTTAAGCACGCCGCCAGCGTTCATCCTGAGCCAGGATCAAACTCTCATAAAAAGTTTGCCTCGTCAGTATTAAACTAACTAGCTTAAATAGTTTTACCAAAACTTACTGTTTAGGTTCGTGTATCTTTCGATACTCGCAAGATTCATTAATGAATCATTTTAAAATTCTCAAAGAATTTCAAGGTTGTCTTTCTATTCAGTTATCAAAGATCTGTATCGCTCAAACCCAGTATTTATCTGGTGTTTTAAGTCTTATTTGTTACCGCTTACCGCGGCGACTTGTATATAATATCATCAGGTACACACATTGTCAACAACTTTTTTAATTTTTTTTGCTATTTTTTTGGTTTTTTATATCATAATGGTATTTATCACAATATATATGTATTTATTCATTCCAATCATACTATATATAGTAATACATTTTTACAATTCTTATGTATTATATGTTACAAAAATAAAAATGACACTTTATTCTAAGTGCACATTAAGAATAAAGTGTCTTTTTTATTATAGATTATATTTGTCCTGTCTGCTGATATTTATTCCAGGCATTCTGATATTTAAATGTATATATAATAGAATATACTCCACAAACTATAATAAGCCATCCTCCTGGCATTCCTGCAAGAAGAATCATATATATAAAATTAAATATTGAATATGCTGTAATAATAACGGCACATGCTCTGCTCTTTGCCAGATGTATTCCAAGCCCAAGTCCCACCACAATCATGACATCAACAAGACCTGCTATATTTCCAGCCATTACTACATTAACAATGAATGTTATAGCTCCAATTACATATGCAATTATAGCCGCTGCAGTTATATTCTTAGTAATTGATTTAATATTAGCACATTCATTAAACTCTTTCTTTGTCATTCTTGTTGTACCTGAATACATACTTTCCGGCATAACATACTGATTATTCTGCTGGCATACGTTTTCTGACTGATTTGTGTTATTCTGTTGCATACTTTCATCACTTTCTAACGGTGCCCCACAACTTTTGCAAAATCTGGCTCCAAGTTCATTTGCTCTTCCACATGATTTACATATCATATTTCCATCCTCCCTTATTTTATCTTATTGTACTAAAGAGTAAGCTTGTTATTGGATTACAATTATATAACGATTCTAAAATTGCATTACCATGTATCTGCACTAATATATTAGAAGCTGCTTGTGTTCCACTTATTGCTGTCACAACGGTAAAGAATATCCATACAACCGCAATTCCCTCTACCAGCCCGACTATTAATCCGCCCAGCTTGTCTGCCTGTTTTATTACCGGAAGTCTTCTTATTAACCCTGTCGCTGCAACTACAACTCTAAGTACTATCGATACCACCACCATTATGACTAAATACGCAGTAGCTGTCAACACTATATCCGCTAACCTGAATGCAATTAATCTTATAGTAATTTCTTTAACAGATGCTTCTCCATATTCTCTGATTACAGACATAAGTTCAGAGTCTGGCATTGCCTTAACTGCTTCCGTAAGACTCTCTGGCAGATTAATCTTATCCCCGACCTCAGCCACCACATCCGTTACTGTCTGTATATGTGATTCTACCTGACTTATATCAATGCCACCCGTAAGAACCTGTTTATCTTCAAAATACTCATCTACTTCTTTATTCTCATAAAGAACTGTATATATTGACTGAGCTATATTTTCATCTATATTAGTATTATTTTTTATTGCCGTAGTCGCCAGCGGTGCTATTACCACCGCTGCCATTATCGTTATTATCATTGATACCAGCGACAAAACAAGTCTTATTACACCTTTTCTCCAGCCTATAAGTGCAAATATTACCAGTATAAGTATTACTCCTGCTAACAGCATTTCGCCGTCCTCCTTATCATTTCAGTTTTATTGACTGTATGTATTTTGAATTAACTATTGTATAGCTGCCTCTTGCTCCAGTTGGCAAAACATTTATCACTGGCATATCAAAACTAATATCTGCCAGCTTCTTACCGCTCATATTCAGGAGCACAAATGTTGATGCATTACTCATTACAACGCTCTTGCCGTCAAACTGCATATCTGTATACTGTATGCCAAATGTTGTGTCAAATATATGTTTTCCTGATATATTATATACAACAAGCTTATATGGATCTCCCGATTCTGAATTATCAAGAACAAGACCTATGTACTGGTCGCTGCAAAATATTTTTTGTATTTCATTATCTATATTAATAGTATGTTCCAGACTTGGATATTCTTTTATCTTATAAATGCTCACTACATTTTCACCAACCGCAACTGCTGTTGTGTCATTTACAAATTTTACATCTCCAACTATAATATCGTCATAATTAAAGCCACCAACAACTCTTTCTGTTTCGTTTTTTCCAACATCGGAAAAATTGTAAAACACTACATTTGTTTTAATCTCATCTCCACTCACTTTTATAAACGAAGCTATTAGTTTCTTAGCATCTGATGATATACTTATATCTATAGGATAACCATCTCCTGACAATGTCGTTTTAACACTGTATATCTTCTCACCATTTGTGTCATACATATTAATATAATTGGCATTATTATCCTCAAGGACCGCTGCCATCTTTCCACTGTCTGATACTTCTATCTGAAGTATCGGCATTGATGTATCTGCTTTACCAACCTGTCCACTCGTATTAAATGAATACGCACTGCTTCCATTGATATCTGCAACAGCTATAGAATTACCGCATATGCTGACCTTTGGATTCTGCATCGAATACGTCTGGTTCCATATCACCTTACCACTGTTCTTATAATAGGAAATTCCATCATTACTATATCTTACATATCCATCTGCAAATGCTATATATTTCGAAGATTCTATATCCTCTCGATTTACTGAATTGGTTATTTCATAAGATGAGTAATCATAGTTATCTATTACTCTTGATACTATGTAAACTGCAGCCAGAATAACTATAATTATAATAGTAACAACAACTGCTACCCTGCTCTTATGTCTCCTTATTTTTCTTTTTACAGTAGCTTCATCCAGAACATCTTCATTATCTTCTGTTGATGCTGCCATTTCCCTGTTAATACTAATCACTTTCTTTACGGGAGCATTTCGATCCCCGTTAAATCTGGATTTACCAGATATTATATCTGCCATATATTTCCCCTTTTCTATTGCATCTCGCATTAAATTAATTATACAATATTGGGGAATTTAATCAAGGAAGTTTTATCTGCTGACCTATATATAAAAAATTCTCATCTTTTATATTATTATATGCAATTACTTCATTGCATTTAGATGTATCACCATAATATTTTTTACATATTCCCATAATTGTGTCGCCAGCTTTAACTGTATATGTCTTCACTTCATTTACCGTTGCAGCTACAGTCTGTTCTTCCACCGGTTGAGCAGCCGTTACCGTAACATTCTCAGTAGAAACTGCACCCGTACCAGCTGTCTGGCTTGTTGTCTCCGCTTCTGTAGGATATACTCCACCTTCAAGTTTATTAACAGGAACTACTTCCTCTTGTGTTGCTGTATCATTTCCTGACATCTGAACCATAAGACTGCTTATTGACTTGTCAAATTTTTTCATTTTCTGATAATTGTTCATCAGATTAATTCCAATGACAAGAATAACAATTACCATAAAAGTACTTACTCCATACATAAATCTTGCATTCTTTTTCTGTTCATGTAATTCCTCTTTTTCTCTTATTATATTACGAATTGATTTCATAACCTTATCCGGTCCGTCTTCACTTGACTTTCTTTCACGCCGCTCAAGCATATATTCCTGCATTTCATAATTTCTTTCATAAAAGCATACATATCCTTTCTGCTTCTTAAGTTCACCATTTTCATATAAGTAGAAATTTTCTTCTTTCTCAACCGTATCAATCAGATAAAATGTTTTCATTGTACCTGCAAAATTATCAAGATGTATTTTCTTTAATTTCATCATTCTTTCAGGTGTAACCTCTGGAATTGCTGCAAACCATCCAACTACTGATAAATCCGGAAAATATTTTTCAACATCTGAATATATCCCATTCCATACACTTTCGTTAAAATATACTCCTTTTTCTTCAACTTCTGTCCCCAGCTTTGCTTTTATTATTCCCTTAATAAAAACACATTTTTCATCCCCATCAGTCTGATTTTCGCCCAAGAGTACTCCCGCCTGTGAGTCTGACGGATTATTGTAAGCAATTGAATTTATATATGTAAAAGCATAATCCTCTATATATATTTTCTTATCAGAACTCACTTCGCCTATCTGTTTAATATTTTTCGGTCTCCTTATGGCCGCACCTCTTGTAACTTGTTTTGACTTGTCCGAATTTTCTTCATTACATATTATTTCTATCATGGTGCCTCCTTATATTATTACTCTTTTGAATAATATCACTACATTACGAAAAAATTTATCAGATTTTGTCATTCATTTAAAAAATATCAGAAACATTTTTGGTAATATTTAATCTCTTTTTCGCGTACACATTATAAAGAGCCTGTCTAAGCTACTAAAATGACCTGGAGGCAAACTCATGATTTATTATTTTGATTCAAAAAACCCTAAAGCTCCCGCTCAAATGGGAAGACTACTCACCGATATGGTTATCCAAAAAATTCTTCCTCACCAGGAAATTGTAATTCTGTGCATTGGAAGCGACCGCTCTACTGGTGACAGTCTTGGTCCTATAATAGGTCATCAGTTTAGAAATTTCATTTCTCCTGGTATCTATCTGCTTGGCGACCTTAACCAGCCTGTTCATGCTGCAAATCTTAATTACTGTATTAAATCTATGCAAAAAACATTTGATAATCCTTTTATAATTGCAATTGATGCATCTCTTGGAAAAGAAGATCATATTGGCATGATGACTCTGGGAAGCGGACCGCTTAAGCCCGGTCTTGGAGTGAAAAAAAAATTGCCTGAAGTTGGAGATCTTCATATCACAGGAATAGTTAACTCTTCCCATGACATGGAATCATCCACACTTCAGACAACCCGTTTGTCAATTATATTCCAGATAGCTGATGCTATCGTTCTGGCATTAAGAACATTTAATGACGATTATTATATACAGCAAGAGCCTGAGCTATCGTATCTGCTGAGTCAGACTTCATAATAGAATTAAGTTCTGAAAGCTTATCTACATTAATAAATTCTTTACCAAGATACGCTTCATAATTAGATGATATGTATATTCTCTGCTTCTTAACCAAATCATCAAGTTCATCATACTCCACTTTTTTCTTTTCAAGCTCAGTTTCCATATTGCATATTTTGTCTGCATAGCGTTCATTAATCTCCGAGATAATATCAGCCTTGGTATTCTTTTCAAAATCCTCCAGGGCTGACTGTTTCTCATCTTCAATCTCCGCTATGTCATCATACAATGCTTTAATCTGAGAATCAAATGATTCAAGCCCATACATATCTTCATTCTTATCTTTTCTGATGTTCTTCTCAATCTTCTTAATACGCTTATTGTTATCTTTTATCTGCGTTCTTGTACTCTGGGCAGCCATTATAGTTTCAGAATGTTTCAGCACAATCTTTCTAAAGACAGCCTTTACAACAACCATACATATAAATGATACAGCTATACAATATATAAGAAGAATCCATTGCGGAATCACCGGCAATAAGAATAAAACTATTGGAACAGCCACAAACAATCCCACCATGACAGCTATATCAATCACATAATCCAAAAGCTGCTTGGGATTAAACACCGATATAAATAACTGACTGTTATATATTTTAGAGATATTCTCATGTATAAACGCTTCATTAATCTGATCTTTAAGATCTTCATTCTGCGCTCTTAAAGATGCTGTCTCTGCGCTTATTCTTTCTTTAACGCCTGCCATCTTGGCTTTATCTCTTTCAGCAGAAACAGTCTTGATTTTTTCTTTATCAGCTTCTATTGACTTATCATACCCGGCACATATAGCATCTGTACTCGCTTTAATTTTGGAATCCGTTTCATTCTGTTTTTCTTTTCTCGCGTTATCTAATTCCTTAGAAATATCTTTAACGCTTTCCGCAAGCTTTTCAAGTCTGTCTTTCTTCGTATTATGTTCCTTAACGTCGCCAATAATCTGTTCAAGCTTCTTCTGATTACCATTCAGTATATTCTGTTCTGCCATCTGCTCACCAACTTCCGTATACACTAATATTTCATCTTATTATTTGTTCTCACGATAATAATTAATAAGACATCCATCAAGAATTATCTGTCTCTCATCATCTGTAAGTTCATCCAGCTTAAGTTCGAACTCTTTCATATCTTTATTAACAACAAAAGCCTTGATTGTAGATACTTTATTCTTAATTGCATCCTGAATCTCTGGAATAAAGATATAATCTCCATTCTCAAACGGAAGCTCTCCCTTATCAATTATGAATGGAAGCATACCCCAGTTGATAAGATTTGAACGGTATCTCTTAGTTGCATACTCATTAGCAATGTTAGCCCATCCGCCAAGTACCTTCTGGCATGATGCTGCCTGCTCTCTTGCTGAACCATCACCCGGTTTAACTGCAAATATAGTACTTCCAACACCAACATTAGACTTATGCACATCATATGTTTCTTTAATCTTATGCATAATGTCTCTCAGCTCTGGTAAAGCTTCTCCCATGCACTGTCCTGCTTCTCTTGCCTTCTCTGCCTTCTGTACTTCCTTAGCACGTCCTACATATGCAGGATCCTTTCTTGAAAGTGCAAATTCAGCAAGACCAAGAGGATTAGATCTGAATGATGATGTCTCTCCAGATGGAATAAGCTCATCTGTTGTTGTAACAGGATCATGTATCTCAGATACAACCTTAATAATAAGATTCTCTGGAAGTGCAACCATCTCTGGCCAATCCTTGATATTAGGTCCAAACTGGATTTCCTGTTCCGGATCTGCAACACCCTTGCTGTCAAATACTCTGTTAGCATAGATTGAACTATCAAAATGATATGCTGGTCCTGTGAACTCTACATCCATGTCTGTTGCTGCTGTAAGGTATCCCTTATTAGCTGCTGTTGCCGCAATAGAACGTGCATCCATAAGTGCAACAGATGATATCTGTCCATTCTGTAATTTAGAACCTTCTCTGTTAGGGAAGTTTCTTGTTGAATGTCTGATTGAGAATGCATTATTAGCCGGTGTATCTCCTGCACCAAAGCATGGTCCACAGAATGCAGTCTTAACGATTGCGCCTGTCTCCATAAGATCTGCAAGTCTTCCATTTCTTGCAAGTTCAACATAAATCGGTGTACTTGCAGGATATACGCTAAGCGTAAACTCATCTGCACCAATTGACTTTCCTTTAAGAATGTCTGCTGCTGCACATATGTTTTCAAAGCCACCACCGGCACATCCGGCAATAATTCCCTGATCAACATAAAGTCTGCCATTCTTAATCTTATCTGTAAGCTTATATTCAACCTGTCCATCAAGACTTACAAGAGCCTTCTTCTCTACATCATGAAGAATATCCTCGAGGTTAGCATTAAGTTCTTCAATTGTATAAGTATTGCTTGGATGGAATGGCATAGCAATCATTGGCTTGATTGTGTTTAAATCTACATATACAACGCCATCGTAATAAGCAACATTTCCAGGATTAAGTTCCTTGTAGCTCTCACTTCTTCCGTGAATATCATAGAATTCCTTAACCTTATCATCTGTTCTCCATATAGATGAAAGACATGTTGTCTCTGTTGTCATAACATCTACGCCAATTCTGAAATCAGCACTAAGTGATGAAACACCAGGTCCAACGAACTCCATAACTTTATTCTTAACATAACCATTACCAAATACTGCGCCAATAATAGCAAGTGCAACATCCTGAGGTCCAACACCCTTTGCCGGTTCTCCTGTCATGTAAATAGCAACCACTCCCGGTCTGTTAATATCATATGTCTTATTAAGAAGCTGCTTAACAAGCTCCGGACCACCTTCGCCCATAGCCATTGTTCCAAGAGCTCCATAACGTGTATGACTATCTGAGCCAAGAATCATCTTTCCACCTTCAGCCAGCATCTCTCTTGCAAACTGGTGGATTACAGCCTGATGAGGTGGTACATATATTCCACCATATTTCTTTGCACATGTAAGTCCAAACATATGGTCATCTTCATTAATAGTTCCACCAACTGCACAGAGACTGTTATGGCAGTTAGTAAGTACATAAGGAATTGGGAATTTTTCAAGACCTGACGCTCTTGCTGTCTGTATAATTCCAACAAATGTAATATCATGTGAAGTCATCTTATCAAACTTAATCTTTAACTTCTCCATGTTTCCAGATGTGTTATGGTTTTCAAGAATTCCATATGCAATAGTATTCTTAGCAGCCTCTTCCTTTGTTACTGAACATCCTGTCTTGGCAGCTACTTCATTCACAGCCGAAGCACTATCCTCAACAATATCGACACCGTTGATAAGATATGCTCCTCCATTACTTAATTTAATCATGCTTTCTCCTCTTTCTATATATCATTACGGTTTCCCGCTTAATATCCGTTATTCATATTCTCATTATATAACATATACAAACATTAAAGATAAGGTGTAACCTTTTCTACTATTGATGCTATAGTGTCATTGTCTGCCGTTCCCGGAACCCATCCAACATTAACTGTATCACCTTTAATTCTAGGAATAATATGCATATGGAAATGAAATACTGTCTGCCCTGCTACTTCTCCATTGTTCTGAACAATATTAAGTCCATCAAAATCCAATGCATTCTTATACGCTTTAGAAATCTTAGCTGCTACTTTAAATACATGTGCTGCAGTGTCATCATCAAGTTCATATATATTGTCAAAATGTTCCTTCGGCAATATAAGTACATGTCCTTTAGCGGCAGGACTGGCATCGAAAATAACTTTTACGATATCATCCTCATAAAGAGCATTCGTTGGAATCTCGCCGTTTGCCAGCTTGCAAAAAATACAATCATCCTTTTTCATACTATTTCCTCACTTTGCGCGAAATTTGTCGAAATACTTTTGTTTACATGTATTTCGAATACGTATATACTTTTATATGATAACTTAAAGAAGGTTCAATTACAACCTCGTAGAAAAAACTTATTAAATTAATGTTCGAAAGGAATTCTTATAAAATGTTAAACTATGATGAATATAGAAATCTATGTTGCTTAATAAACGAAAATCCCGACATGATTTCTGTCTTTGACAACATGTCTATGTTTTCTATTGATGAATTATCCATTGATTCCCATGATATAAAGAATCATCTGGCATATTTAAAAACCAGTTTCCAGCTTCTAAAAAAGAAATCCCCTGAACTGTCTGAAAACAAGTATATAATCCGTATGGAAGATGTCCTGTCACAGCTTATATATCACATGGAAAGGACAACTCTTTACAGATACAGCATGAAAAAAGCTGACAAAAAACCAGTTAATATCAACGATATTATGTATGAAGTTCCAGACATAATTGATGACATAATCGATAATACATGTACATTTACCTTCTGTCTTGATAATATTCCCAATATTCTCATAAATCCTGACCAGCTCAAAACCCTGCTTACAGAAGCAGTCCAGAATGCGTGTGAAGCATCAGACTGCACTGGTGAAATCACCCTTATAACCAGAAAGAGTAACAATTATGTAATCACAGAAATTATTAATAATGGGGGTCTGCCATCACACGATGATTCTTCATACCTATCTGATTACATTAAACTATCCAGACCTTTCTATTCAACAAAATCTGGTCATATAGGAGTTGGTCTGTCAATAATACATCAGATATGCCTATCCAGTAACGGTTATGCCAGACTCACTGAATCAGATGGAAAAACAATATTATGCATACGTTTTCCTATTGCTTCTGAAAATTAAATATTTCATCTAACATCCTGAGAGTCTTAAGGTTTCCCCGTGCTGTCATTGCTCCTGTCATAAATGCACGATGGAATGTCTCTCTACCTTCCACTATCTGGTCAAATGTTTCTTTTGAAAGCTTTCCTATGACATCAGCACTCTTATTCTCTCCGAATGTTACTCTTATGTCTCTTCCATCTACATAAATACTTATAAGCTTATCTTTATCACTTATTGATATCATATATGTACTCTTATATCCTGTTGTAGGATTAAAATTATCTCTAAAAACATTAAGATAATAATCATCTCCACCATTTTCCTGATCATTAAGGAGTTCCTTATATATACTTGCAAGCGATTCAATATCCTGCTTCTGTGTCTTAACAAATGCATCATCAGAAGCATATTTTGACAGCTGTTCACTTTCTTGTGGTGTAAGCTTAATAGTATCCTTAAGCATATTGTTCTTAATAGTCTGACTACTTGATGGAAGCTGCATAATTCTTTGTGAAATTGTTCTATATACATTCTCAGCATATTTTTCTATTATTATTTTGTAATTATCATTAAACTCAAAATCAGTAGTATCATCTATATATGCACTAAGTGCCGGTCCTATCTTTCCACCAATAATTTCCCATGAATTATTAAGTGCAAGTGTCACTTCCCTTTCTCCATATGTTCTTGCCATTACAACTGGAAACATATACTTATCTAAAATCTGTGACTTATCAGAATAAAGCCAGCAGGAATCAAGAAATGTCTGCATATATCCCCCCATTCCTACCCATTCAACTGTAGTTGCAAGAATAATACCATCTGCTTCTGTAACAGTCTGTGACAGTGTTGTTATTGTATTCTTCATCTCATACAGATTATATCTGTTCACATTGACATTAAGCTCATCAAGAACTTCCTGTATCTTATTAATAACTAATATTGTAGGGTCATCAACAAGCCCTCTTCCACCATAATATATATTAATATTCATCTTATAATCCCCATATATATCAAAAAATAAATATTGTCACTTACCGTGATATACCAGTCAGAATATAGCATAAAATCTAGCTTATTTCAACCTTGAAGGATATAGCTGCAATTTTTAACACATCTCCATCAGAAAGTTTTTTACGTTCATGATTGCCAAGCCGTTCTCCATTAAGATATGTTCCGTTGGTAGCATTAAGATCCTCAACCAGATATTCATCATCTTTAAATGCTTCATGATATATACAGCAATGCATACGACTCACTACCTGTGCTTTTATTACAACATCTGACATCTTTTCAAAACTTCCTATTACATATGGATACTTATCCATGCATATTACACTGTCTTCATTCTCAACGCCTCTTATATATATAAGTACTTCTCCTATAAGATTTTCTTTCTGCAATACAAGTTTTAATTCTTTTTTGCTGTTCTTTTCCGGCATATATTCAGATAACAGCATTGTCTCATTGCATATATCGTCATACGAAACCGTTTCTTCTTGTTGTATGCATTTGTTGTTTAAATTGACACTCTCATTATGTAATACCTTTGCTGTATCTTTCTTCATAACATATGGAATTGACTGTTTCTGCGTAAGTATAACAGACTGCAGTTTTTTATTTTCTTTTTTGCAAAATACTAATATTCCTATTCCGGCACCAATGCATACAAAACTCAGGACAGATGGAATTCTGAAAGGTATTAATCCTGGTACAAATATACTTAACAGACCAAAAGCCATACTTACTACACCAATAATAACTCTTCTTATATTAACATCTGATTCATCTGCCTTTTCTTCTTTATCCGAAATCATCTGTTCAGCTATAACAGTTTTTATTTCTTTATCCCGTTTTTCTGGCATATCCTGTATAACAGATTCTTCCTGTTTTTTTACTTTTTTAATTCCAAACATTCTCATAAGGTTAAATGGATCATAATCTCCAACAATTACCTTCTGATACACTTCATATAATTGTACGATACTCTCCTTATCCAGACTATGATCAAAATGTTCCAATATAAATTCAAACAATATTTTGAGGCTTTCGTTAAAACTATATCCATTAACCTTTGTATGATACACAAACTGCAGCTTCTTTGTTCCAACATCCATATATATGAACCTGGGTTCTATCTTCACGTGATCTATATCCAACATATAATCTTCTGCTATCCTTACCATTTCAGATATATTTACACATATGGATTTAACATCCTCCATTGTCATTTTCCCATATTCATAATACTTACTCAGCTGCTGTCTTGATGTAATGTCGTAATATATTCCATATCTGCCATTAACAGAATACATTGAGAATCTTAAAAAATGCTCTGGTTTATTGCGCCTAAGCATTTTGTACTGGTAATCATCATATTCAACATTATCTTCTATCACAAGATAATTACTGTTGTTCTGATGCTCATATTTTATATTAATATTTTCCTTCCCCAATATTAATCCTCCCCTAATTCTTAAGTTCTTTAAGTGCATTGACTATTCTTATAGTTTTTTCTGGAGAACTCGTTCTTACGATTGATGCTTCTGGTTCTATTTTGTATTTTTTCGAAAAAATCACTCTTCTCTTAAGATATTCCTCCGTTTTTATTCTATACATGTCCATATCTTCATCATTAAATCCCCCTAATTCTGTCTGGATAACAAACTGACTGTTAACGCTGCGCTGAATGAGATTATCATGTATATCACAACTTGCTCTCATAACAACAATAATTATCAACATAAACAATGGTGTAATAACCGCATTTTCCACTGTATATGATGCCCTTAACCACATATCATCACCCCCACATAAGATATAAATATAAAAGGTATAAATGGTATTGTATCTTTTCTTTTTAATCTTTTTATAATAAGCAGTACCCCAGAAATTATGCTTACAAACATCAATGCCATAAAAAATACTGATGTTGCCTTTTTTATGCCTGTAACAATTGCAATTATTCCCATAACAAGTGCATCAGCCGCACCCATTATATGACTAATTACACATATCACAACAAATACTGTTGTAACAACCAATATAATAAACATTTCATAAACATCCACTTTCTTATATCCAAATATATATTCTGCTATCTTTATGCCAATTGCCAGAATACTCATCACTATTATCATATATACTGGAACTGCTCTTCTCTTTATATCCATAAAAGACATTATAGCCAGCCCCGTTAACATAATCAGACTTCCCATATACCCCCTTTGGATTATGAATGTATACATTTTTTGCAACATTCCATTCCTTTTATTTTTTCTTTTTTCACTTTAAGAATTATTCTTTGCAATGCATAACAACTATCAGATGCATGATATTTATCACCATAATCTGTGTAGTATACAATTTTTGATGCACCCTTGCACAAACTACATGGGTAATACTTTCCTCCAGAAGCATTTCTTAAATCTGTAATTTCAGCCAGCGATGCTGCTTTTATGTTTCTTACCAGATAACTACACATCTTCTCTATGTGATACACTTCACCATACTGTGTTATGTAAACATACTCAGATTCGTCATTGTTATTTAACTCAAATCCATCTTTTTCCTCTCCTAACCATATATCAGTTATTCTTTTTTCATATATTGTAATCTGCCTTTTCCCTAATATATTGAATGGATTCTTAACAGTATATTTTAAAGAAATCTTCACGGTAGAATTATCATCCGCTATATCTGAACCATAAAAGTTCCACCCTGTATTACCGCCTGCTATATAATGTTTCTTAGCATAATCGCTGCCAATTTCATCTACAAAAATAGCAAAAAATGTAGACTTATATATTTCTCCCGTCATAACCTGACTTGTATAAGAATATGTATTAAACTTTCTTAATGCATTATATAATGCATCATTTACATGCATCCTTATTGAAATTAACTGCAACAAAAACATTACTGCCGCAACAGCATATAATATAACAGGTATAACCAAAGCCCCCTCTACAGTTGCTGATGCAGGAATGTCTCTTTTCATCAATTTTCGGTTAAAGTATGTCATTGACTGCTCTCCTCTCTTCGTAATTATTCCTGCATCGAACCGTTATTTAGAAGCATATGCCGCTAAACCATATTAAATATAAGAACAGCTTATTATCTGTACGTATGGCTGTCCTCTCCTAATAACACTAAACACTGCTGTTCCCGCCATACTCACAATATAATTTCTCATTCTGAAATCATCATGTCCCATACTTATCATTTTAATTTCCATTGCCCCCATAGTTCTGTAATTCTTATGTTCACTCCTTTCTAACATAAGCAGCATTCGTATATAATCCCTGTATTCCAAACCATCATCGTCTGTATCCTTGTCGGAATCAAACTTCATACCTAACAGATTTTCCAATGATAATTTCCAGTTTTTTTCGTTTTTCACAAGAGCAACTTTATTTCCTGCATACAAATCCCTCATATCCATTATTGCTTCACCATATGCCCACACCGACATTATCAGATATTGCCCGGCTTTAATAAGAGCCATATTACCTGTAAATCCTAATGCTCCTGCTGCAAATGAATACGCCTGCATTTTTTTTGACTTGTCTGTTATAAGATATGCCAGATTCATACCCGTTCTTATTCCTGATAATTCCAGCATTGTCTGTTCAAGATTTTCCTTATCACCGCTTTTTCCACACAGTATATATTCAAGCGTATAGACAATACCGGCACTTTCATCGATATCCATATCAAGATAATCAGTAAAACAATTAAACTTCATCATCAGATACTCATTCATCAGAAACTGTTCCTTTATTTCTTCCGCCTTTGATTCCATACTCTCAATTTTCCCTGACATATCTGTTGCAAGACCTGCATAATTAACAGACTTTTCTGAAATATTATCTGTATCCATAACTAACGCCAGTATGCCATCAGTAATCAGCTGTCTTACTTTTTTTACAGCAGACAGACCGGAAGATTCTATAGAAAAATCCACTCCTGAATAATCAAACTTCATTCCCTTTGCGGACAATCCATATAACAACTGCCTGCATCTGACTACTGACGACATAACATCTCTGCTATTGTCATAATTAAGATTTTCTTCAAGTTTTTCAATCTGACTGCATACCCCATTAAGCACAATTAGATTTCTTGAAAGTGCCTGTCTCAGTTGTTGCATATCACACATTGTTTTCTTGTCTGACGCATTGTCTTCTTTCATAGACTTAAGATCCTCTATTAATTCATTACAAAGTTCTTCACCAAGAGTCTTTATTTCAGCAGAAACCTTTTCCATACATCCACCCAGTTTATTCTCTGCACCCGACTTTGCATCATCATATTCACCAAGCACCTCTAAAGCTTTCTCTGTCTGCTCTTTAGTTCCTCCAAGTACAGCTTTCAGCTTTATATAATTTCTCCTATATACATCCGAATATGAATTAATATAATCTTCCTCTTTTTGATTTTCTTCACTAGCTGCAACACCACTGGCATCTTCATACATATCATCTAATAATGCTGATACATCTGTGTAGCCAGGTTCCGAGTTGTCAATACTCATGTATACTTTTTTCTCATCAACATATACTGAATCCCTTGAAACAATCCCATTAACTGCCGATTTGGCAAAATATCCCCCTGATGATACAGGTTCCCCCCTTCTTATTACAATTCCCGTATCTGTTGTCTCAATCCCTTCAACATATTTAATGAGCTGAAGTATTTTTAAGTCCACCTCCCACAAATCCTTTTCACAATCCTGTATATCCGATGTTATCTCCTTGATTTTTTCTACTTTTTGAAGTTCCTTTTCCGACTGTCTCATAACATCTGCCATCTCTGAAAACAATCCATATTGCATATATGAAGCAATTTCTTTTCTAAGATATATTCCACCCTGATCAGTTATGTACTCAACATTATCCACATCAACCCCCATTAATGAAACATTTTTCCCACAGGAATATATATTTTCTTCAGCATATTGTTCAATTCTTGCCTTAATATTATCGCTATACTGAAGAAGCAGAATATCATATTCACTCAACATATCGTTATGATACGCAGAAAATGCGCCTTCCACAGATAACATGCACGCTTCCTTGATCTGCGTATTATAAAAACAATCTAATGCTGATCTGACACATGTACATATCAAAGAAAATATTATTGTCATTGACAATGCTGCCATTACCGTTATCTGCGCCTTAAATGTCTTATTATTCAACAACAGCCTCCATTTATCAGATTTTATTAGCCTGATTTGTCATCTTAGAAAGAATTGAATTAACCAGACTTGTTATCTGTTTTTTGAATACAACAACCAGTCCCACAAGAACAATTGTTATCAACACAACCTCTACAACACCCATGCCATCTTCACTATCCCAAAACTTTTTTATCGCATTCTTCATATTATCTTAACCTCCATAATTACCAGCTAAATCTGAAAAGACCATACTGCAGGAATCATAATTATTGCCATTACTATCATAAGCATCATCATCATTGGCATAAGCAGTTTAGTTGTAGCCTCTTCACCCTTTATCTTTGCCATATTCTTTCTTTTTTCAAATGCATCAGCCGTCTCCTCTTCAAGAAGACGCCGTAACTCTTTAGTCCCTTTTCTGATATTAGTCTGCAATAATGCTGCAAGCTTCATATATTCTCTCGTATCGCATCTTTTTCCAAATTGTTCATATGCCTTTAATTCGGATATTCCTGCCTGAATATTATAATCAGTCTTACATATCTCATCATATACAGGTCTGCGTACCGCCTTGCCATGTTCTATGTTATCCTTATAATCAGCCGCTATTTTATGCCATGCCATTCTTGTAGTCATTCCAGCACCAAGAAGCAATGTCAATTTCGATACAACTTCTGAATAATCATATAACAGTTCCTTTTTTCTCTTTATAGCATTGTCCTTTACTTTCTTTTTATCAGCTATAATTACTACTAATATAGCTGCCCCTCCAAGAAGGACAAATAATAACGGAGACACAGGCTTTTCACTTTCCTCATAGTGTACTTTGCTGTCTGCTATATACTGTGGAAGGTTAATATTTTCATCCATTCTGCTACTGCTGACAGCTGCCTCTATATCCTTTTGTGCCTGTATTTTTATACTATCTCCTGTACTGTATTCTCGTGCATATACCGTTACTGCAAAATCATATTCACTTTTATAATCCTCATATTCCATAATCAGCTTAAGTTCTACATTCTGACACTCATTTTCCGAAAAACCAATATTATTAACATTACCATTATAATTAATAAGTTCATAATTTCCTGAATACCATGTCAAAGAAACTACACCTCTCTGTGCTGTCTCTGGTAATACAAGATTGCTAGTTACATGTTCAAGATCTTTATTTCTCCCACACATAATTCCAGCTATCTCCTCATACGCCTTTTCAAAACATCCGGCAGCTTCATCCTGTGTCATAATTCTTGGTGCAATTTCAACATCAACAGATGTTATGCTCTCTCCATCTTCACCTACGACATTAATCCTCTTCACCTGTGACTCTTCTCCAGGTTCAGGACGCTTTATACTGCAGAACAACTTATCTGAATTGTCCGTCATAAACATACTGATTACAGCCATAGCTGCACTAATAACAATTATTAATAATACCTTTCCTTCTTTTTTAAACTTCAATATTAACTATCCTCTTTGCCCACATATCAGAAATAACATATACCCCCAGACACACTGTCATAATAATTATTCCAGCAATATTGCCATACAAAGGCTGTATAAATTCTTTGGCAGTCACCTTTAAATATATAACGATAACAGCAGGTATAAGACTCATTACTCTCTGTTCCATTTTTTTGCCACTTATAATAGTGTCAACCTCTGACATAACCTCTTCCTTCTGCTGTATAATCTGTGCTGTATTCTTTATAACTGCCATTAAATCCCCACCACTTCTCTTGGCATATCTGAATATCTCCGCAAAATACATGATATCCTCTACTTTACTTTCCTCCGCAAAATCATCTAATATATCCTCAAGATTCTCATTCTGCCCAAGCCTTATAACTATATGTTTGAACTTTACAACAATATCAGAATCACCCCCATACATAAGAGTAAGTTCATCTACAGCCTGTCCGAATGCATTCTCTATTGAATATCCAACATTTAAAGCAAATGACACTGCAATAATTCCATCTTTAAATTTCTTCTTAAAGTTCTTCTTATCATGAACAATCCTTTCCTTTATTCTCTGTCTGTAATGAATATATACATACGGTGAAAGAATAAACGACATAAGAACATTTTCATAAAAAATGTATGCTGCAGCCAGAACAATAATTATCCCCTCTAATATGTACCTTTCGTTACCATTCACTAAACCCTGCAGCTTTAAGCTTCTCCGTTCTGTTAAACACGTTATTCTGCCTGACAAGCGTTCCAATAACTTTTCCATGCTTATCCTGACTGTTTTCAACAAACTTAAACAATGGCGTAAGTACAATTTCACCATTAATGCAATCTCCGACTTCTGCAATCTGAACCACCTTTCTGCTCTTATCCCTTAGCCTTGCAAGATGAACAATAATATCAATAGCTGATGATATCTGCGACCTGATTGCTGACACAGGCATATCCATTCCCATAAGCACCATTGTTTCCAGTCTCGTCAGCATATCTTTTGGACTATTGGCATGTCCTGTAGACAGACTTCCGTCATGCCCTGTGTTCATAGCCTGTAACATATCTATTGCCTCTGGTCCTCTTACTTCTCCAACTACAATTATTGTGTGTACATCTTCAAACGCAAAAAAATCAATGTTTTTACTGCATTTCTTCTTCCCAGCCTGCCTCGTCTGCCTCGTTTAAGTTCTCTATAAGCTGTCCTAGCATAAGTGTTGTATCATGCATAGCACTTGTACTTTTGAATGTGATATGTGGCTTACCTGTCTTATCTATTGTTATATAATCGACATCACGCAACAGTTCTTTTCTTGTTTTCTTTGGGTAGTCCTCTGTTTCTATAATGTGCTTTAATTCTTGCAGTTCTTTTTTTCCCTCTCTGCATAGCACATCAATTTCAGCAACTTGTTTTAATATTTCTTCGTTGCCTTTTGCTAATTGTTCACGCTTTGCTGTCAAATTGTCAATTTGCTGTGTATAATCACTTGTAAGCTCATCAAGTTCCTGCTTGCTATACATACCATCTGCATATAAAGCAAGTAGTCTTTTACGCTTTTCCGTTATGCTTAATATGTCATTATCAATATTTTCTACAGCTTTAGTATTATCCGCATTTATAAATTGACCTAACCTACGCTTTGCAAAATCAGCCATTTCTAATAAACTAATAACACTCTGCATTCTGTGATTATAATAAGCATTACTATTCAAGAATGTATCAAGTTCGTTTTCTTTAATGCTAGGGTTGTTACATTTTGGTATGCCATTTGCTTCATCATAAGTCGTTCTATGTTTGCAACTATAATACCTATTCACAGCTTTAATGGTTGGCATATACTTTTTGCATCCTGCTGTGTACCAAGCACCACAGCACCCGCACTTGATTTTACGCTTATAATCTGTTGTGCCATGATATGTACAGTTATTGTTATAGGCTTTTCTGTTGCTTTCTGTTATACGTTGTGCCTTTTCAAACTGTTCCTCGCTTATAATAGCAGGTATTTTAACTATGCCTTGCTCTAATAACTTTTGCTGTGCATCTCTTGCCTGCTGTCTTAATTCGTCATCATAATTACGCATTGTCTTTGGTTGATGTGTAAATAAGCCACTATAACCTTTATACTCATAACGTCCGCTGTTGCTTTCGCCTCGGTATTTTTCATTGCAAAGCATACGTCCTATTGTGCTTCGTGTGTATTTGTTGCCTTTTAAGTTAAAATAACCTAATTCAGCAAGTTTATTACAAATAAGCTGTTGTCCCAGTCCTTCCTCTGTGTATAAATCAAATACAAGTCTAACAAGTTCAGCCTCTTTCTCGTTAATGATAAGACAATTTGTTTTTTCGTCTAAATCATAGCCTATTAGTTTTCTGCCACCTGTGTATATCTTGCCCTGTCTAATGCTTTCAGCATATCCAAAATGGACTTTGCGTGAACGGTCTGTACTTTCTTGCTCTGCAAACTGTAAAAATATGCCTATATAAGTCATATCTGCATCATTTTCCGTTGTCTTGCCTATATCTAAAAATCTAACAAACACGTTGTTTTCTTTTAGTATTCTTAATACGTCAATAGCGACTATATTTCTTGCAAATCTCGTTGTGTCTTTTACGAAAATATAGTCAAACTTTGGCTTGCGTACAATTTTATATGCAGTTGTCTTTTTCTCGCTATCTGCATCTATAACCGCCTGCAATCCTGCATCTTCTAGCATTTTATCAAAAGCAGGGCGGTGTAGTTTTGTTCCGCTTCTTCCCTCGTCATAATATACACCATCTTCACATAAACCGCTTATATTCATGTGTACAAGTCGTATATCATTGTTACGTTCAAGTTCACGTTGAAAGTATGTTTTTTGATTTTGTAAGCTGTTCTGCTGGTCTTTTTTGTCTGTACTTATTCGTGCATATGCAACAACTTTTCTCTTTGCCATGATTATTACCCCTTTCTCTTATTTGTCCGTCATTACTGCAATATATTTATCTAGTGTTGGTCTGCTTATACCGCAAAGCCTTGCATATTCTGTCTTTGTAAATGCTCCATCCATAAAAGCATCAAAATGTTTTATAACAACTTGCGGTATATCATTTATTGTCAATGATGGTCTGCCTAGCTTTTTACCTTTTGCCTTTGCATTCTGTAAACCGCTTTTTACTCTTGCCACTGTCATATTTCTTTCAAGTTCGCTAAATACACCTGCCATCTGTAAAAAAGCATTAGTCATAGGGTCAAGCTGTCCGTTAGTACAATCAATCGTCACGCTACCTTTTATTATCAATTTCAGCTTTTTTTCTTTGCAAAGGTCTATCAAGTCGCATAATTGCTTTGTGCTTCGTGTAAGTCGGCTTACCTCTGTTGTTACAATAGTATCGCCGTCTTTTATAATATCAAGCATTTTCATATATTCTGGTCTGTTTACCTTTGTACCGCTTTCATATTCCTTGAAAATGGTCTTTGCTGTTGCCCCCATTTCCTTTAATTCTCGTATTTGTCTATCAATGTCCTGCTTTGTTTCATTTGTACTGCATCTGCAATATCCATATACCATTTGCAACACTCCTTTTCAATAGCATTTTTCTTTTATTATACAATGAATAGCACTAATTGTAAAGCAAAACACTGTAAATGAAATAATGCGAAAAAGCATACATTTTACAATGTTTTTTGTATCGTATATCAGCATTTTTATATGTAAAGTAATACAGTTGTTTTCCTTTACACAAAAATAGCCACAAGCATTATAAAATGTCTGTGGCTGTTGTAAGCATATATTTTTCGGGATTGTTGATAACTTTGTGGATAACTTGTGGATAACTTTTATAAAGTAACTTGCTTTATAATTTGCGTTTATTTGCGTTTTTCGGTGTTAGGGTAATAAATGTACTACCAAACACTTAAAACGCAAATTTGACGTAAATTTCATTGCTTCTCGCTTATAAATTAGATAAGCTGTGGTGTGTTCTCTGTCATAGTTTGTAACTTTGCTTTTTGCTCTGCATTATAATTCCGTCTGCCCATGCTTTTAATACCGAGCTTGTTTTCTGTCAATTCCATCATGTGTGCGGTCATAATATCATTGTCTGACTTGATATATTCCTCTAACTTGTTAAAATGCTCTAGTGGTGATACAAAAGAACGCTCACCGTTTACGTCATAATCTCCATAAGTAGAAAAAGTATAATCGTTAAATTTTTCAATAGGAATAGAGCCTTTCAGCTTTTCTCGTGCAAAAACATAGCTCATTTCCGAACCTCTATACTTGTCCATTTCATGTGTAAACATTGCATCCGTTAAAATCCCTGCATCTGCCATTGTCTTAATATAATCAATGCTATGCTCCAAATTGGCATCATATTCGTAAGGTGTACTTGCAACAACTCCCTTTATTTCTTCTACCGCATTAATCATAAGTGCTTTGAGGTCATTATTCTTCTTTGTATAATCAGCCTTAATAAGGGCTATTTTCTTTTCCCTGCCTTCTTGACTTAAATCTCTGTCCGCATTAATATCCTGCATAGCATTCTCAAATTGCTCTCTTAATTTCTCTGCCTGCATCATTGCATCATATACTTTGCCTGTTGTAATTTTCATATCTTCCATTTTATAATCTCCTTTATTTGTTATATTTTTGTCTACGTTTGCAAATCTCATTGTATTCTTTCGTGCTATAATTCAAGCGTGGCTCAAATATCCTTAATCCTTGCGACCTTGCCTTTTCAAGCCCTTTTTCTGTTCCTGCTATGCCTATACAAGTTAATCCTCTGTTTCTTAAATCTGCATATACTGGAGCATTGGGGATTGGGTTATCTTGTTTCATAAAATACCTACTTTCTAAAATACAATAATCATAAATTCCGCAATAGCAATAACTGTTGTAATAACTGTCGCTATCTGCCACGCTTTACAATGCTTCTTTAAGTCGTGTAAAAGTTCCGTTGCTAATGGTTTCATAAAATCACTTCCTTTCGTTGTATATATTTCTTGTTTAGTTACGTTACATTTCCCGCATTTTCATCATTTGTTTAAGCTCATGTATCTGGTCTATAACATCAATTTGCTGTGTAGTCTTTATGCAAGTATCAAGTATAATCTGACTTGCCTTAATTCTGCACGCATCATTTGCATCCTCACTGCTCATAATGTCTATAAGCGTTTGCACAGCCATTTCCTGTGCATTTGTTATTTTGCTAGTCGTTAAAGCAAAACTATCTTTACGCTGTTGTTGTAGTTTTGCGTAAAATTCGGGCTTTTTTAACCTGTCATATATGCTTTTTCTGTTGCACCCTAGCACTTCTGCACACTTTGTTATACTTTCAGTTGTTATAAGTGCTTCAATCATTCTTTCATCACTAATTCGCAATCATTCTGCACCCCCTCGCTTATTTCTTCATCATCCGGAATATTATCTATAATTGCTACCCCCGACAACTTTTTCTCAACTTCTTCCCAGTTTCTATATACAATTTTTGTATCAGTGTCTAAAAGTGTTCCGTCTTTTTGTAAATCTAAAAAGTGTACTTGTGAAGTATCTTTTTCCTCAATCTTCGCTTTTAGTCTTTCTATCTGTTCTGAATATCCGTAAAACATACTTGCTCCTTTCTGTGTATATACACATATAGTTATAATAGTTTATACATTATAGTAGTTGCTGTCCGTATTGCCTGCATACCGCAAACCATTGTAAATACTAGCTTTCTTTCATGTTTGTAGTTGTGCTTAAAATACAAAAATGTATTTCTAACCTATCAATATTCATCATCATAATAGCTGTTATTTCTTCTTTCCCCCAAGTCATGCTCATGTATAAAGCTGTCCACATCTCCAAATTCTCTATACAACGTGCTTTGCCATGCAATGTATTCCCTGCTCAGATTGTGTCCTGTCTTGCTTCTTACAAAATCACGCTGTATCTTTGGGAAATGCTTATTGTGTGTGCGTTCATATAACCTGCTCTCATTCCTATAAAGTTTAGTAGCAACCTTGTGTGCTTCATTTCCTGCAATATTCAAGTGGATATGCGGTGGTCTTTTATAAGTATTTGCATTATTAAATACTTTCTTTGCTCTCCCGCCTTTTGCTCCTTGTTCAAAGCGGTGCGGTGTCCATTTTGCATGAGTGCTAAAACCTAATGTTGCAATAGTTCCATAGCATATATGCCTACTTAAAAAATTTGCTAGTCTTGTAAAGCATTTTCGTGCGTCTTTCTCATTAGAAAAACTGGGCAATCGTATTTCATAAACCACACAATCAAGTTGTGGGTCTGCATTTTTCCTTTCGTGCTGTGGCTTTGTAATATAAGTGCCATTGCTTTCTCTCGGCTTGTTGTAATACTTTTCCAAATCATCAATGCTAATTCGCATAAAAATCAGCCATCCATTCGTCAATAATTCCCTGCATTTCTTTTGCTTCATCCTCTGCAAAGTTATACAGTTTTACACTTGGTTGTTTATTGTCATAAACAAGCACTACTACCTTTTTGCCTTGTGCTACCGCATCAATACTGCTTTCCCAGCTTGCGTTATATCCTGCAATTATCATAACTTCCTCCTAAACATTTCTTACGATTTCAATGTTGTGCTGTTTACAATATGCTATCCATTCATCACGATTAAGATATTTTTGCTTTGCATCAAATACATGAAACATCTGCGGAAAATCTGCATCCTTACAATGCAACCTTGCCCATGCAAGACTATATCGTGTCATTTCAATAGCTTGTTTTAGTGTAAGTATTTTACAATCTGCCATCTGTATATCTCCTTTCTACACAAAAAAAATGACCCTCAAAAGAAAATCATTTTTATTGTTACACATAAAAAATATGATTTTTTTTTGAAAGTCATATCGACTTCTTTATTATTATTATATTTAATTACATTAAAAATTATACACAATATTTTGTATTTTGTAAAGTTTTTGTTTTGATATAGCCACAATATATTGTGTTTTTGATTTATGCGTATGAAAATGTATACACTATAATACGATCCGGACGCATTCTCAGGCTTGCTTTTATCAAATCCCTTATACTCACTGCATTAGTTCCCTCTGAATTTGCCACCCTCGCCTCAAGCCTCACAATATTATTAATGTTGTGAAGCTGTAGTTCAGCAGAATCTTCAATCGTAATTACTCTTTCATCATCTGGCACATAATCTGACAATACATTTAAAAATGTTGTTTTTCCACTTCCTGTTCCACCTGATATGAAAATGTTATATCTGCTCTTAACAAGTTTTTCTAAAAACTGTGCTGCTTCTGGAGTAATAGATTCCAGTTCAATAAGTCTGTCTATTGTTATAGGCTTATTGAAGAATTTTCTTATGGTTATTATTGGTCCATTAATTGCCACCGGTGGAAGAACAATACTGACCCTTGAGCCATCTTCAAGTCTTGTATCAGCTATTGGAGATGCTTCGTTAACCATATGGTTTGACATAGCTGCAATCCTCTGCGCCACATCTGACAGTTTATTCTCACTTTCAAATTTTTTGTTCCATCTTTCTATAGAACCATTCCTCTCCATAAATATACTATCACTGCCATTCACCATTATTTCGGTTATGCTGTCATCTTCAAGTAATTCCTGCAAAATATCCAGTTTTTTAATAGAGTTATATAAACGCTGTTTAAGTTCTTCCTTCTGCCTTATCGAAATCACATTATTACGGCTTTCATCATATATGCAAGCATCTATCACCTCATATAGTTCACTGTCAGCAACATCTCTGCCAATGTCCAGTCTTTCATATACATGCCTTCTTAGCTTAATGTAGAGTTCATCCATTATATTTCCTCTATTCCTGCTGTTCTGCATAATTCTTCATAAAAACTGCAAAAAGGCAGCCGCCCCCATATATCATTATTAATATTCTCATCTTCATTAACATGTATCTTTTTAAAAGTTGCTGCAATATTATCCATCCCCTGCTCAAGAAGATATTTCTCAAAATTCTTAAGCCTCATATTCTCTATATAATTGCCTGTTTCACACATATATATTTCATCACAACAATCCATCATGTTCCAGGGCATGCGTATTCCATCCCCAATATCAATTACAATATTCGAATATCCAAGTTCCCTTCCTATTGCCTGAATAAATGTCCCCATTTCTTCAGGTTTTATATCATCAATATCTTCTGCACAGGACGCATCCGGTATATAATCCAGCCTTTCATAATGACTTATGGCATTAACAATATTTTTATGAAACTGATTATGATTTTGTCTGAATGCATATAATGCATCTGAAAGATTTTCATTCTCTTCACCCTTCAGGATTCCTTTAAACCCATAAAATGTTTCAAAATTAATAAAGAGTGTGTTCCCATGCTCTGACATCAGTCTTGCAACTGCCAGTGACAACATCATTCTTGCAGTATTATTAAACCCATATACACCTGTCACTTTAAGGCTTCCCCTTTTTTGAACCCGGTCTTTCTTCTCATATCTCATTACAGACTGTAGAAGCTGATATGACGGCTGATACTTACATATTCCAACCAGTCCTTTTTCTTCCCTTGAATTAATCTCATCTGCTTCACGCTCCTCCTCACACAACACAACAGTCTTATTTCCCGTTCTATATGCGTTATAACCATATGCTCCTTCACATATCATAAGCATATCCGCTTCTTTTTCCTGCAGATACTTATCAAGTTCATGTTCCTTAGTAAAAACCTGTGCATTATAGGGAATATCATTATCATCATTAATCACAGACATAAGTCGTTTCGCATAATTTTCGTCCGAGTCATATATAACGCAAATGTTATTCCTCCCCATCTGTTCACCTCCTATGTAATATCATTCATAAAACCACAACACACCTGTATACCAACACAACAACATATCCAGCCAGAACCCCCACTGCATAATGAAACCCATGCGCCTTTATTCCATTGCTCCCCATACTGACCTCTCTGGTCTTTTTTAAAAACAACTCAACAATTCCCGTAAAAAGCCCTGTAATAAGAGATACCGCCATAAGCTGCAGTACAAAATCCAATCCTGTCAACATTCCAATTACTGCCAAAAGCTTTACATCTCCTGCACCTACAGCCCTGATTATATATAGAAATATCATTCCCGCTAATCCCACCAGAGTTCCAAGAATATAATTTCCTATATATTCGCCTGTAAAAGCTCTTATAACAATAACACTCACTCCCGCAACAATACCTGCAACAATAAGTCTGTTCGGTATTCTGAATTCTCTCAAATCATGTACTGCTGCTACAATAACTAATACCAGTGCAATAATGACTGATATAATATCCGGCACTTATCCACCTCCTCAAAAAACATGTATAGAATTACCATTTACTGCCTATACTTCTAATAAAGGCATATGATGCCACTAATCTTGTGCATTAAGGAGTAATTCTATTGAAAATGTTTGGTAAAAAAAAGAATCCTGCTACATATGATGAAAAATATCTGTTACAGGAACTTATGATGACTAAAAAGGCTATGTACACTGCCTATTCTAATCTTGATAATGTTACTGATCCTGACCTGATAGACTGTTATATCTACCAGCTTAATTCAGAACAGAAACGGTACAATTACCTTCTTGCAAAGGCAAAAGAATCTCAGTTATCCACGTCTGGATTCTGATTCTATAAGAATTGTTGTGTTGTACAGATACTATATATTCTATTCAATAAATTGTCAATACCTTTTCTATATTTTTATTTAAAAAATCATACGAATTCTAATTGACATTTTGCGAAAGCTAATATACCATTTATACAAGAAATACTTTTTATGAATAACTCATAATTAATTATTATAGAGGTGATGCACTATGAAATCGAAGAAAACCAATCCTTTTGTGATAACAACTTTAATATTCTTTATGACAACTGTAATGTTCGGTCTTCTGACCACCGGTGTCATTATTAAGTACCGAAAATCAACCGTTGCAACTAATACCGATAAGCTTAGCAATGACGAGATTGAGAAACTAAAGTCAGAAGAGAAAGAGGATCTTCTTTCTGATATGAAGTTAAGATTCACTAACGGTGAAGGTTCTCTTTCTATACTTAAGAGCTATTTCCCTGATAATATAGTCTATGTGAACAATAAGAATCAGTATGTATTTGCGCAGATACTTCCTGAACTTGCGAAGAATAATTATAAGGATGAGAATTTCAAGCAGGATGATAAAGGAATTATTACATACAATGAAGACGGTAAAGTTACAACACATATGGGTGTTGATGCCTCGAAGTTTCAGGGGAATATTGACTTTAAGAAATTAAAAGAACAGGGCGTTGAATTTGCCATGTTAAGATGTGGTTTCAGAAGCTATGGCAATGGAATCCTGAACACTGATTCTTCATTTGATACATTTGCAAAAGACGCAATAAAGAATAATATTAAGATTGGCGCATACTTCTTCTCATCTGCAATTACGAAACAGGAAGCTATAGAAGAGGCTGATTATGTTCTTGATATTATCAAGCCTTACAAGATTACATATCCTGTAGTTATTGACTTTGAAGAGATTTCGGGCGATTCATACAGACAGGAGAATCTGACTACTGAAGAACTTACAGATATCATAATCGCATTCTGCGACAAGATAGAAAAAGCAGGCTATAAGCCAATGATATATTCCAACCTCAAGGGATTCGTTGGAAGACTTGACCTTACCCGCTTAGAAAAATATGAGAAGTGGTTTGCCTACTATTCAGACACACCTTACTTCCCATATGAATTCTCTATATGGCAATACACTGAATCAGCTAAGTTAGACGGTGTCAGTGGTAATACCATAGATCTTAATATTAGTTTTAAAGATTACAATTAATTGTGACTCACATGCTCACTGCGGAATTTCTCAATCATTTCCCTTGTGAGACTGATATGGTCATCAATTACATCTATATCATCTGCCTTGACCCATGTGCCGACCGATAACTCATCTTCTTCAAGAGTTATTGTGTCGTCACCGTCAAGCTCACAGAAGTAACCAAGAAGCTGAGAACCGCTGAGTCCCCAAGGCTGGCTCTTATAATAGGTGATATTTTTAACCTTCACACCTACTTCTTCCATAACTTCTCTGCTTACAGTTTCCTCTGTTGTTTCACCAATCTCAGTGAATCCGGCAATAAGCGCATAATTCCTGTAAGTTCTTCCCGCATATTTAGTAAGAAGAATTCTGTCCTTGTCTGTAACTGCAACAATAACAGCCGGACATATCTTAGGAAATACCATATTCTTACAGCAGTCACAGCGTAACATTCTCTGCTTGTCATCATGCCTGAGTGGTTTTCCACATCTTCCGCAGAAATGATTATCCCTGTACCAGCCATACAGATGAAATGCAGTAATAGCCGCATAAGCATGCTCTCTTGGCTGTGCCTTACGGAAAGAATCGACTCCTATGAATTCATATCCTCTGACGAAAGAATACATATCCTTGTGTACAGCTGAATCAGCCATCTCTCCCAAGAATGTGCCTCTTTCGAGGCTTCCTGTCTTTCTTGCGAGGAAAAAATGTTCCTCATCAATTGACAACAAATATATGAATTCAAAGTTATCCACAGCTTTGTCTCCGTAAGAGGATTTTATCCCCTGAACGAACTCACTATACTGTGGATATATTAATACATTTTCTTCAGGATTCTGTGAGTTAAAATGTCCTGATGGTCTTGCAAGCAACGAGGAACCCTGAAAATAAAACACAGTATCCCCATTGCCTGGCTTAAGATTCTTATACTGGTTGTCCAAATGTTTTGGCCATATATCCTGTATCATATCAGAAGAACACCATCTCTTCCTTAGGTGCACCTGTCTTTTCTACGCTTTCAACGTAAAGAACAGGACCTTTCTTCTTATATGCCATCTGGAATTCATACTTAATAGTAGCTGTAACCCATATCCATTCTCTGTTTTCAAGAGAAGCTATGTTGTTGTAGAAGCTGATATAACCGATAAACTGTGTATCTTCTGCACAGCATGTCATAACCTTTCTTCCCGGAACGAAATTCTTATCCTTAAAGTACTTGTTCTTAAGAACCTGTCCCTTAAATCTTACCTTCTTGCCTGCGTATACTTCCGGTCTTTCAGACACATCCATATACCAGATACCATAATCTTCGTCATCAACCTGAATAACATCAGCATTGATATCGTATGGAAGCTGCTCAGATATAGCAACCTGGTCACCCTTCTCGTCCTCGAAGATAATCTGAAGTGCAGGATTTAATGCTCTCATGCTTCTTCTGTAGCTGCCAAGATCCATACCTGACTTGCATCTGTTAAAGATAACCATATCAGCATATTTAACAGACTCTGCAATAATAGACTTCATGTTAGCCCACTGTAAGCCAAATGCATTGGCATCAACTAAAGTTATAGACTGGTATACCTGCCATCCTCTTGGCTTCTCACTTCCAAGAATAAGTGCTGGATCCCACATTCCGTTATATTCAACAATAACAATCCATGGATCATACTTCTTGTCCAGTTCATTAAGAGTCTTGATATTAAAATCTTCCTTCTCTACAACAACCATATCTACTCCGTTGTCCTTAAGAAGCTTCTCGCTATACTCCTCTTCACCTTCTTCACACACAATAAGAAGTTTATTCTTAGCGTCTGCAAACTGTCCCATTGCTATAGTATCGGAGATAAATCTTGTTTTACCACTGTCAAGCTGACCGTTAATCAAGAAAATCGGAATCTGATATTCCTCATTTGCCATATTTATCCTCATTTCCGCGCATTTGCGCTATCATTTCATTATAAATGCGTTGTAAAAATGTGTTCTTCTATTAAACACTGATTAAACTTCAAAAAGTTCCTTAAGTGCATCTTCCTTAAGTTCAGAACCGATTACACAGATTCTTCCTGTGAAATCAGCACTTCCCTCACGAATCTCATATTCTTCTGGTACAAGGTCAAAATACATCCATGTTCCATCTGTGCAAGGAAGCATACCTTTAGAACGGAGAACCTTACCATAATCTCCACTCTCAGAAAGCTTCTTTAATATGCTGTCAAGCTCTGCCTTCTCATACTTCTTAGGAGTCTCTGTTCCCCAGCTTGTAAATATGTCATCTGCATGGTGATGGTGATGATCATGCTCATGGTCATGATGATGTTCGTGGTCGTGATGATGCTCATGTTCCTCATCATGGTCATGATGATGCTCATGCTCGTGGTCGTGATGATGCTCATGCTCGTCATCATCATCATGATGTCCGCCGCAACAGCAGCACTCTCCATCTTCATGATGATGGTGGTGGTGGTGCTCCTTCTCATGCTCCTCATAAGCCTTCTGCGCTGCCTCTGCAAGCATGTCTAACTCAAGGTTAGTAACATTCTCCATTGCACCAAGAATCTTAGTTCCGTCAATATCATCCCAAGGAGTTGTGATAATATGTGCATTAGGATTAACACTCTTAATAAGCTCAATAGCTGTCTTTAACTTCTCTTCAGAAACATTCTGTGTTCTGCTTAAAATAACAGTTCCTGCATGCTCAATCTGGTTATTAAAGAATTCACCAAAATTCTTCATATATACCTTAACCTTAGATGCATCTGCAACTGTTGAAGCACTGTTAAGAACGATTTCATTCTCAATGTGAAGGTCTTTAACCGCTTTGATAACATCTGAAAGCTTGCCTACTCCTGAAGGCTCAATAATAATTCTGTCTGGATGATACTTATCAACAACCTCCTTAAGAGAAGTTCCGAAATCACCAACAAGTGAACAGCAGATGCATCCTGAATTCATCTCTCTTATCTCAACACCAGAATCTTTAAGGAATCCTCCATCAATACCGATTTCACCGAATTCATTCTCAATAAGAACTACCTGCTCTCCCTTTAAGGCTTCCTTTAAAAGCTTACTTATAAGAGTTGTTTTACCTGCTCCCAAAAAGCCTGAAATTATATCTACTTTAGTCATCTTAATCAACCTTTCTGCAGTATATGACTGCTCTTTTATCTCATATTTTCAATTATACACTTCTTGTCAATCCCTATTTGAAAAGAAAATGTAAAATTTTATTAAAAATATTTAATCAGACAGAGATTCCCATGCTCTGTCTTAATTCATCTGCCTTCTCGCCAATCTTTCTTAACCTGTGGTTTACACCCGATTTACCAACCGGGGGGTCTAACAGCTCACCTAATCCCTGAAGACTCATGTCAGGATTCTCGAGTCTTAAAAGAGCAACCTGCATCAGACTGTCACTTAAACTGTCAAGCCCGACAGTATCTCTTATAAGTTCAATATCCTTAATCTGCTTGACCGCCGCTTCAATTGTCTTGTTAAGATTAGCAGTCTCACAGTTTACCTTTCTGTTGACATCATTACTGATTCCCTTAAGAATCATGACATTGTACAGGTTCATCTGCGAAACAACCGCTCCCATAAGATTAAGCGTATCAGTAATATTATTGCCTTCTTTCATATACACTACAAAACTGTTTTTTCTTACAATAACCTTGGCATCGAGTCCGAAAAAACGCAGCATATCCATAAGAATATCAGCGTCCTCCTCATATTTGCACACAATCTCATAGTGATAGAACTTGTTCGGGTCACTTATAGAACCTCGTTCCATAAAAGCTCCTCTTATAAATGCTTTCTTACAGCAGTCCATAGCTACAATTCTTGCGTCAACAAACACCGGTTCAATCTGTGTAAACCGGTCGTCGCACCATTTTAATGTCTGCAATATCTTAGCAACATCACTCTGTCTGGTTATCCTTATAATAGTTTCCTTGCCATTCTTAACCATTTTATTCGTATCAGCATCCATCTTAATGCTAAATATTCTCAATAACAGATCACTGAATTTCTCAACTGACAATTCGTTCTCTGTAACGAATTCCAGACATAATTCTCCATTATCTGTCTCGCTTACATTGCCAGACATTCCCATAAACGCAGCAAATTCCGCAATCTGGCAATGCCTCGCGGAATCTGTTTTCTTAACTAACTCTTCTTTTACTTCTGATGAAAATGACATACTTAACCTTTTCTCTTAGAATCTTTCTCAATATCTCTATGCTCAACCTTGCATCCATACTCAGTCCTGCTTATAAGCTTATAGATTTCATTAGCAAGAGTAACTGAACGATGCTTTCCTCCTGTACAGCCAATTGCAATAACAAGGCTGTTCTTTCCTTCCTTAACATAATTAGGCAGAAGGAACTTCAATAAATCATCTATCTTTTCCAGAAATTCTGTTGTCTCCGGAGCTTTCTTCACATAATCCTGTACAGGCTTATCATTACCGGTAAGGTGTTTAAGTTCTTCAATATAATATGGATTAGGCAGAAATCTCACATCAAACACAAGATCTGCGTCTGCAGGTATTCCATATTTGAAACCAAAAGAAAGAACTGTAACAAACAGATTCTTGAAATTCTTATCGTCAAAGAATATGCCCTCAAGCTCTGCCTTAAGTTCCCTTGTAAGCATCTGGCTTGTATCGATTATTACATCTGCTCTTTTCTTTAAGAACTTAAGCTCATCTCTTTCCAGCTTTATTACATTATCTATTCTGTCATGATCATCCATTGCAAGCGGATGTGTTCTTCGCGTTTCCTTGTATCGTTTTACAAGTACCTCATCACTTGATTCAAGAAACAGAATTGTATAGTTAAAATGCTTATTAAGCATATCATCAAGCACTGAATCCAGCTCAGCAAGTGCGTGACCACTTCTTATATCTACACCAATTGCTATGTTGCTATATCCGTCTTCTCCAGCATTGGCAAGCTCTGCAAACTTAGGAATCAGAGAGATTGGCATATTATCGACACAATAATATCCCTCATCTTCTAATACATTAAGTGCTGTAGATTTACCTGCACCTGACATACCTGTAACAATAATCATCTTCATCTTATCATCTTCTCTTTCTTATCTGTCCTTAATTACTGGTCTGTTTAATTATAACAAGCCTTAGAATCCAACCTTTACAACTTCCAGTTCCAGCCCGACACCGAACTTTTCCATAACTTCACTCTTAATATAATCCGTAAGCTCGCATACATCCTTCGCAGTTGCATCGCCCTTATTGACAACGAATCCGGCATGCTTCTCAGACACCTGTGCGCCACCTCTTGCACAACCCTTAAGACCTGCATCCTCAATAAGCTTTGCTGCAAAATATCCTTTCGGTCTTTTAAATGTGCTTCCGGCACTAGGATACTCAAGTGGCTGCTTCTGCCTTCTCTTAGCTGCCAGCTCTGATATATTATTTCTTATTATATCCGGTTCACCTTTTCTTAATTTCAAAATTGCTTCAAGAACAATCATATTGCTTTTCGCTACAATACTTGTTCTGTATCCAAGCTCAAGTTCATCTGCTGAAAGCTCCCTGATAACACCTTCATCATCAATAACCTTTGCACTAACAAGAATATCCTTGAACTCCCCACCATAAGCACCTGCATTCATTCTTACAGCACCACCTATGCAACCCGGAATACCTGTTGCAAATTCAAATCCGGCAATTCCATTAGCAGCAAGCTGGTTGCCAAGTCTTGTAAGCTTCATACCTGCACTTGCTTTGACAAGCACTTCATCTGAATTATCCTGTGAATCCTGCAGAAACTCATAATCTGAAAAACCATCGCCAAGCTCAACTACAACTCCCCTGAAGCCTTCATCACTCACAAGAATATTACTGCCATTTCCAATAACAATATATTTAATGTCCGATTTTTTCAAAAATGCGATAACATCTGCTATCTGCTTTTCTGCCTGTGGTGTTACATAATAATCTGCAGCACCTCCGATTCTGAATGTAGTATGTGTCTTCATTAGTTCACCTGTTCTTACATTCCCGGCACCAAGCATTGATATTAATGCTTCTGATAACATTTTATTATCCATATAATCTCACTATCCTTAATACTAATTTCCAAGAATAAGCTTTGCTGCTCCATACATTCCTGCATCATTGCCAAGAGCAGCCTTAACTATCTTAGTCTGTCTGCTCGCATGGAACACACATTCCTTATAATACTTATCAATAAGATTGATAAAATATTCCCCTGCGGCAGAAACTCCGCCACCAATTACAAATACCTCCGGGTCAACCATTCCCGCTGCACATGCAAGTCCTTTTCCAAGATACCTGCATACATACTCTGTTACCTGTATAGCAAGGGCATCTCCTCCCTTAGCCTCGTCAAATATAACCTTTGCCGATATGTATGGCACACTTCTTAAAGATGAAGGCATGTCACTTTCTGCAAGCATACGGTTAGCCGTTCTTACAATTCCAGTTGCAGAAGCAACCTGCTCAAGACAGCCCTTCTTTCCACAGTTACAGCTCTCAGTCTCACCTTCAACAAGTGGAAGATGACCTATCTCACCTGCTGCACCGTTAAATCCATAAAGAGGCTTTCCATCAATAATAACTCCACCGCCTACACCGGTTCCAATTGTCACCATGACCATGCTGTTATATTCGCTTCCACCGCCTACCCAGAATTCTCCGAGTGCTGCCATATTGGCATCATTACCAATCTTAACAGGAATACCTGTAAGCTCAGACAATACATTGGCTGCATTAAATACTCCCCAGCCCAAGTTGATACATTTGTTGACAGTTCCATCCTCAAGACATGCACCAGGAAGTCCCATTCCGATTCCTGCCACATCCTCTGTTGTCATATTCATATCTGCAAGAACGCCCTTGATATACTCACTTATATCAGGCAGAATCAGGCTTCCACCCTCATCCTTTCTTGTAGGAATCTCTTCTTTTCTTAACAGTTCACCTTCTTCAGAAAATGTACCACATTTGCAGGTTGTTCCTCCAACATCAATTCCAAATATAATCTTACTCATCGTCATCCTCCCCGCCTCTCATAAGATTTTCCTGTACTCTTCTGTATAATTCCTTCGCTGCATTATATCCCATCATCTTCTGTCTATGGTTGACCGCTGCTGACTCAACAATTACAGCAAGATTACGTCCTGGTCTTACCGGTAGCGTATGGCACACAACCTTATTGCCAAGATATTCTATGTATTCTTCCTCAAGTCCAAGTCGGTCATACTCTCTGTCCTTGTTCCAGTCCTCAAGCTTGATAACCATATCTATTTCCTGAGTTTCCTTAACACTTTCAACACCGAAAAGTGTCTTGACATCAATAATACCAATGCCTCTAAGCTCTATAAAATACTTGGTAACTCCCGGTGCGCTTCCAACCAGAGTCTCGTCACTGACCTTTCTGATTTCAACCGCATCGTCAGTTACAAGACGATGTCCTCTCTTTATAAGTTCAAGTGCAGCTTCGCTCTTACCAATACCAGACTCACCTGTGATAAGTACACCTACACCATATACATCAACTAAAACACCATGGATTACGATACATGGTGCAAGCTGAACCTTCAGCCAGCGTATTACTTCTGCTGTAAATGAAGATGTTGCCTGGTCTGTCATAAGAAGAGGTATCTGATACTTAACCGCAAGTTCAATAATCTTAGGCTCTGGCTTTATACTCCTGCAGAATATAATACATGGAATATTACTTGACAAAAGCTGCATATATCTTTCATATCTCTCCTGCTCAGAAAGACTCGCAAGATAAGCATGCTCCACATTACCAATAATCTGTAATCTGTCATTATCAAACTGGTCATAAAAACCTGTAAGCTGCAAAGCCGGTCTGTTCACATCAGGCAGATTAAGCCAGATTCCTGACACATCTATCTGTGGTGTAAGATTAACAAGATTCATTTTCTGGATAACTTTAGATAACTTTACCCTCTCTTTACCATTATTCATATATTCTCTGCCTCCAAACTCATGTTTACGATTTCATATATCCTAAGTTTATCACAGACAAGCTCTAAATGCTATTATAAAAGTATTATCAATGAAAGAATTTGTATATATTCTCTGCCACATTTTCAGTAATACCATCAGCCTTCATAAGCTCATCCACTGATGCCTGCCGTATCTTTTCTATATCAAGAAAATGCTTCATAAGTGCCTTTCTTCTTACAGGTCCGATTCCTTCAATCGAATCAAGTACAGAAGATACCTGTGCCTTATCTCTTAAGCTTCTGTGATAAGTTATTGCAAATCTGTGTGCCTCATCCTGCACCCTTGTAATCAGCTTAAAGCCCTCGCTGTGCTTATCTATCGGTATCTCAATATTGTTATAATACAGACCTCTTGTGCTGTGGGTATCATCTTTTACCATACCACACACAGGAATATTAAGTCCCAGTTCCTTAAGTACATCAAGTGCAATATTCACCTGGCCGCGTCCGCCATCCATCATAATAAGGTCTGGATATCTCGAAAATCCGTGACTATCCTCAAGTCCTTCCCGCTCACGCATACCCCTTGTAAAACGTCTTGTCAGAACCTCACGCATGCTCTTATAATCATCCGGTCCCTTTACTGTTCTTATCCTGAACTTGCGATAATCATTCTTCTTTGGTTTTCCATCCTCGAAAACAACCATTGAGCCAACACTTTCAACGCCATTTGTATTAGATATATCGTAAGCCTCTGCTCTGTGAAGTGTCCCAAGTCCAAGCCAGCCAGCAATCTCTTTCATAGCTCCTGTTGTCCTGCTCTCCTCACGCTTAATCTTCTCCGCATCCTGTGTAAGAACAAGCTGGGCGTTCTTATATGCAAGCTCAACCATCTTTTCCTTGTCGCCCTTCTTAGGTGTGACAATACTTACCTTGCGACTCTTTCTTGCACTAAGCCACTGTGCTATAGTATCCGCATCCTCTATCTCGTACTGCACCATAATAATATTAGGTATAAATGGAGTTCCGCCGTAATACTGTTTCATAAATTCCGAAATTATGTCGCTCTTAGAGTCACCTTCGGCAACCTTCATATGAAAATGATCTCTTCCAAGAAGCTTGCCCTGCCTGATAAAGAACACCTGCACAACTGCGTCCTGACCGTCACTTGCACACGCAATGACATCTCTGTCATTAACATCATCTGCTGTAATCTTCTGCTTCTGTGCAACCTGCTTGACACTCATTAACAGGTCTCTGTATCTTGCAGCTTCCTCGTATTCCATCTTCTCAGACGCTTCCTGCATCTGCGTTGTAAGCCTGTCCATAATCTTCTTGTAATCACCATTTAAGAAAGCTACAACCTCATCAATTCTTCTTCTGTATTCCTCGCCGCTTACATATCCCTGACATGGTGCATCACACTGTCCGATATGATAATTAAGACACGGCCTGTCCTTGCCCTCATCTTTAGGCAGATTTCTGTTACAGGTTCTTACCTTATACAGTTTGCATAGAAGTTCAATAGTGTCCTTGACTGCTGCCGCAGAAGTGTAAGGACCGAAATACTTACCTGCTCCATGTTTCATCTTTCTTGCAAAAAGTACCCTTGGATACTCTTCACCAACGGTAATCTTAATAAAAGGATAACTCTTGTCATCCTTTAGCATGGTATTGTACTTAGGCCTATGCTCCTTGATAAGATTGCACTCCAAAACAAGCGCCTCAAGTTCAGAATCTGTGATAATATACTCAAAGTACTGAATATGTGACACCATCTGCACAATCTTGGCAGACTTATTCCTGCTGCTCTGGAAATACTGTCTTACACGATTCTTTAAAATCTTCGCCTTACCTATATATATTATATTGTCCCACTTATCATGCATAATATAAACTCCCGGTTTTGCCGGGAGTTTCTTAAGCTCTTCTTCTAAATTAAACATACTACAAGCTTCTTCAATCCTCTGGCTTTCTTAAGTGCGTAACTTCGCACCTGTCTTATAGTATTTATTATCCCAGTTATGTCAGCTTTGTCAACACATTTTACATTACCAAATCTGACCGCAAGGATTGTCTGCACTGCTTTCTCAAGTCCCATATTCTTAAGATTCGCATCCTGTGCAGTTATTTCTAATATATATTCTTCATAATCAATTCCAGATTCTCTCTTATATCCCAGACAAGCAAGAAGCTTTTCAAGATAAGAATACATTTTCATAAGCTTTACTTCATCTACTGAACTGCTTCTTAATAAATGTATTCTTGATACTATCCTGATTGCAGCCATTGCAATTAATATAAGAAACGCCAACATTGCTGTACATACCACAATCAGAACTGAATTAATATGTATCTCACCAGAGAAGCTGTCAGTGTCAGAGACAGCTTCCTGTGTTGTACTTTCAGTACCCGGCTCATCTGTATCATCAACTGTCATATTTTCATCAACTGATGAATTACTATTGTCAGACTGGCTCTGTCTCTCACTTTCATCCTGTGTGGAACTTTGCTCAGTATCCTCAACTTCTCCATAGCCAGGTGTTGCATCAACAATAACCCATCCATATCCATCAATATATGCCTCAACCCATGCATGAGCTGCATTGTCGTAGACATCATATTTCATATACTTATTGCTCTGCCCGTCAGTATAATATGCGCCTGTATTGGTATTAACCGTATATCCTGCACAATACCTTGCCGGTATACCCGCACATCTTAATATAACTGCTGCCGAGGTAGCAAAATATGTACAATACCCTCTCTTGCTTTCTCTTAAGAAATACTCAACAACGCTCTTTCCCTCCGGCACTCTTCCTGGTTTAAGAGTATATGTATAATTATCTTTAAGATAAGATACTATTTTCTGTATATATTCAACCTTTTCATCTACTGTCTGTAAATTCCTCTTTCCAAACAGTTGTGCTACAACAATTCTGTCATCTTCAGATACATCAAGATACTGCCCGTGTGCATAGCTTTCATATGAATTAACGATAGCAGAGTTTCTGTATTTCTTCATAAGCTGCCCCATGCGGGAGTAATCCTCAAAGCTTCCCCGTGCTATACGGTAATCAAGTGACGAACCATATACATTGCCATCTTTACTTCTGAATGTCTGCTGATAATAGAAAAATCTGTCAGCAAGCAGTTGTTCGTCTTCATCAAGCGTATATATTTTTCGTTTCACAAGATTAAGTGCAAACTCGGACACAGCACTCTCATAAGAATACTGAGTTTCCCTTGTATCCGACCATCGCTGCCAGCTGTTATTCTTGAAATCCCTTCCCATAAATACCTTGGCATAGGCAATTCCGATATCAGACATTGTATTAAGCTCTCCTGCGTATACATTTCCATAGTAGACCTCGTCAACCTGTCCAACATCACCATTTCCTATTCCTACAGTCGCATTAACCTTCGCCTTATCATCCTCTGTCTCTGATTTATTTCCCTGAAGGTCTATGCCAAATCTGTCATAAACAACATCTGTTACCATATTTCTTGCATCATCAAAGAAAGAATTTCTCTTATATGTTTCCTGAGGAATAATAAATGCTAAAACTGCCGCTATAATTGCTGATATTATTACAGCCGTTTTGGCACCCTGGTTAGTTTTTATCTTCTTATTCCTTAGTGCCATTGAATCAAAGATAAAAAGAACACAGAAAATAATGCTTATGATATCAGGAACAATAACCGCCGCAATAAATACACTAAGCAGAGGCATAGTTATTGCCAGACTCACTAGCATATTAGGAAACACATTAACTTCCAAAGCTGCAAGGACTGCTATAATCATAACAACAACCACACATACGCATCTTACGGAAGCCGCACCAGCACTCTCTACCGTTAGTACATTACTGCTATCTACAGGTCCTGTAAAAGATGCCCTTGATATAAACACATTTATAAATGTTGTGATTCCATTAATAAAAGAGCCTATATTAATTACGAGATATACCACCGGCAAAACAGCCATTCCCATAATCCTTATAAGCCTTGCATTCTTTCCGTAACATGACAGCATCAATGTATACACAACACTGAATATCAGTGAAACAAATCCAATAAATCCCATATCTGCAAGCGGATATGTAATCGTCTCTATTATGGATGCTGCACCAAATGTTCCAAGAAATGTCACTATTATTCTAAGTATTAAGTTGTCTGTATGTATAAGCTGTCCCTTTTTCATTAATACCCTCTTGTCACATTATTATCAATTCTCTGTAATTATCACTGGTTCAGTCGTAATCTCCAGCCTGTCATCTTCATATAATGCCTGACATGCTTTATTGACCGTACCTTCACCACAACGTATATCCATAACCACTTTAACGGCCGCTTTCAAACTGGCATTATCATAGAACGTAACTCTTACAATATCTGCTTTAGACATATCCCACACTATATACTGTCCAGTCAGTCCAGCCTCTGCACATGCCAGCCCCTGCGACATCATCTCAGCATATATTCGGCTCATTCTTGAAAGACGCCATGACTTTTCTCCTCTCCAGTCCGTGTCAACAACGATGAATACCGTCTTATTAATGTTCGTGCTGTACTCTTTAACAATAAAGTCATTCTCTGCAAGTATACTGCTTCTCTTCCAATGGATATTCCTTGGACTGTCTCCATCCCTGTATTCTCTGAGTTCACTGACTTCATCAGATGCACTCTTTACATACACCTCATTCTCTTCATCATAATAAGCATTAGCTCTGTCTGTTTCCATATATCTGTCAGTTGTTTCCTCCGGCATAACAGATACTTTAGTAACTCCTGCAAATTGTTTCTTCTTTCCAAAAAGTCCAAGATAGTCACATATTTCTATGGATTCAACCCCCACACATATATTACCGCAGTAATCCGCAGAAATGTCCGTAATTCCAGCACTCTTTCTTATGCCCTGTTTTATAGGCACATTTATCATGAATTCATCACCCGTATGGCAATACATATATTTTATGGTTATGCTGCCATTAACAAAAGCCAGATTACATACATTCTTCTTAACTATTCTTATCTTAATCCTGTTTCCCGCCTGTACAACATTCTTATTGACCTGCAGGCTAAGCCCCAGACTGACATCCGATATAGCATACATAATCCATGAAACAAGTGGTATTGCAATCATCAGGACAAGCAATATAAATATCTGGTATTCCACATAAAATATATTAATCCCGAAAACAACTGCCAGGCAGATAAAATACAAAATCCTTCTTTTAAGCATACTGCCACCCTTACTTATTCATCTCTGGAACCGGTACATTTCTTAATATCTCAGTAATCTCTTTTCTGGCTGCCTCCGTACCTGCAGCTCCATTAACATTAGTAACTATTCTGTGTGCAAATGTTTCAACAGCAATATTCTTAATATCTGATGGAAGAACATAATTATTGCCGCGAAGAAATGCTTCCGCCTTTGCCATTGCAATTACTGCGATACTTCCTCTTGGTGAAACCCCCTGTATTATATTCTCCCTGCTTCTTGTCTTAGCTGCAATCTTAGCTACATATTCATATATAGAATCATCAACATAGATACCCGCAACTTCCTCACGAATTCCTTCTATATCACCTTTTTCAAGTACACATGCAGAAAACTGTGTATTCTTCCCATTCTCAAGTCTGCTCTTCATAATTGCTACTTCATCCTCAATCTGTGGATATCCCATAGAAAGCTTTATCATGAATCTGTCGAGCTGTGACTCAGGAAGCTTCTGTGTTCCAATAGAACCAATAGGGTTCTGTGTTGCTATAACTACAAATGGGTCTGGAAGCTCATATGTATTACCATCAACAGTCACCTTAGACTCTTCCATTATCTGCAATAACGCTGACTGTGTCTTAGGTGATGTTCTGTTTATTTCATCAGCAAGAAGCAGGTTGCACATAGCCGCCCCCTGCTTGAATTCAAACTTGCCAGTCTGCCTGTTATACATCGAAAATCCCGTTATATCCGATGGCATAACATCTGGTGTAAATTGTATTCTGTTGTACTTAAGTCCGAGTGCATTTGCAAATGCATGTGCCATTGTTGTTTTACCAACTCCCGGAATATCATCTAATAATACATGTCCCCCTGCGATTATTGCCATATACACCTTGCATATAACATCATCTTTTCCAATGACAGACTTCCTTACCTCTCTTAAAACTGCTTTAGATTTCTTTAAGTAATAATTATTCTCGTTCATTTAATCCCCCAAAAGCACCAATTATTCTGTAGAAAGCGTCAGACTTCCATATACAGTATCCCCACTATAGAACTCAAGAGAATTATTCATAATATAACATGATATCTTTATATTGCTATTAAGACCATTCTTATCAATATATGTCTGAATCACCTGTTTTAATGTATCAGCTGCCGCCTCATCCATTCCATCTAACTGTTTATCATTATACTTAATATCATAAGGAACATCAATATAAAGTACTACATTATTCCTTGTTGCAACATTGTCAGTTCTTACAGAATATGTATATCCATACTCTGTTCTGTTCTCAATATTTATTGTTCCTTCACTCATAACATTAAGTTTCGAATATAACATTTCATAGCTGTTATAATCTTCAATTATCATATCACTTATCTGGCTCTGTTTAACTGTTGCTTCCTCCGCAGTACTCTCATGCATATCTGCCTCTGAACTGCTGGTTGCTAACGGCACGAAACTTATCTTGCTCTGCTCTCCTCTGCCAACTGTCTGATAATTCTTTACCGCTATAACAAATACGACAATAGCTGCTATTGCTGCTACAGCCCCAATATACTTTCCGACTGGCAGGTGTTGTTTTACTGGTTTCAATTGTACTATCTTATCATTCGTATATGTAGACGACTTATCTTCTGTAGCATCAAACAGTTCAGACTTGTCAAGGATTTCATCTATCTGTATTCTGATTTTTTCCTTATCCGGATACTTAACCTTACTCAAGATAATCCCACTCCTTTCTTACTCTCTTAACCATTGCATAATACCTGCTCTTGACAGTGCTAAGATCAACCCCCTGATTAGCACTTATCTCGCCAAATGTATAACCTTCATACACTTTAAGCCTGAAGGTTTCCCATTCCTTATTCTGGTGATGACCATACATTTTCTCCATCTCCTCATAAGAAAGCTTCCCAAGCACACTCGTCTCCGTGCCAGCCCTCTCATCAGCAGGTTCCTGTATGGTATCATCCATAATCTGTGTAACAATACTCTCATGATACTGTCTGCTCCTGAAATAATCAGTGACCTTATTATCTGCAATCCTTGTAAGCCATGTCTTAAATGACGCCTTCTCTATATTGAAGCCCCCCAGCCCCTTCAACGCTGAAATAAATGTTTCCTGAGTAAGATCCATACTTAACTCCTCATCCTTCAGCTTAATATAAATGTGCTTATACACAGCCTTATAATATTGCGTAACCAGCTCGTCTGCTGCATCTCTGTCATTATCATTCAGGATTCTGCTTATCAAACTAAAATCACGGTTCTTTGACAGCAAACCCATCTACTCACCCCCGGTTGGTATGTACTGACGGAACATAAATCAAAGTCTTATGTCCCGTTCATATCTTTATACGGAATACTTTTCAAAAAAGTTTAGATAATTGTAACATTTTTCAAAAAAATTTGCATAAATTATGCCATTCCGTTTACTGTCTTGTATTTATACAGCATTTCTGCATGATTCTGCTCCTCAATCTGGATATCAGCAAGAATCTTTCTGATGGCTGTATCGGCAAAATTAAACACATTAGTATTATACTCTCCCGATACAAGTTTTTCAGAGCCAATACTGTCTGTTGCTAAAAATGCATCACTTTCCTTATCCTCTGACTTGCTCATCACATCATATGTTGCCTCAGGCTCATACTCTTTTCCCTCACAGTCGTTGCAGTCACATTCAGGAACTTTTCCCTCAAGAATCTGTCCTAATGTGTCATAATGCTTCTGCTCATTCTTCTCTAATGTAGAGAACAGCTCCTTTAACACAGGATCTTTAGCATCCTGTCCATACTTCTTGTACTTATTGATACAGGTCTGCTCCTGAGTCTGTAAATCCTTAATCGTAGTCTTTTCTTTTTCATTCAATGCCATAATAAAAAGCCTCCTGATAATTAATACAACCGTATTATTACCAGAAGGCTTAACATTTATTCTTATATGTAATTATTAGAAGTCAACTTCTGTATCATAGTAGCAGCATGTAAGAAGCTTCTCCATCTCTTCCTGACTTGGCTGACGTGGATTAGAACCTGTACATGCATCAAGGATAGCATTGGCTGCGATGTCGTGTAACTTAGCCTTGAATTCTTCCTCTGATACAAATCCTGTCTCTGCTGGGAGACCACCCTCACCATAATTCTTGATGCAGTGAGGAATATTAAGGTCATCATTCATCTTTCTTAACATAGCGATAAGATTGTCAATCTTCTCATCCTGTGTATTGCCACCAAGATGTAAGAAATCAGCGATAAATGCATATCTCTTAGCTGCTGTCTCATCCTTGGCATTGAACTTGATAACCTTAGGAAGATACATAGCATTAGCTGCACCATGGATAATATGTCCGCCTTCAAATGCTGCACCAGTCTTATGTGCCATTGAATGAACGATACCAAGTAATGCATTAGAGAATGCCATACCTGCAAGACACTGTGCATTATGCATTGAATCTCTTGCTGCCATATCTCCGTTGTATGATTTAACGAGGTTAGCCTGAATCATCTCCATAGCATGAAGTGCCAGTGGATCTGTGTAATCACAGTTAGCAGTTGATACATAAGCCTCAATTGCATGTGTCATGGCGTCCATACCTGTATGTGCTACAAGCTTAACCGGCATAGTCTCTGCAAGCTCAGGATCAACAATAGCAACATCAGGAGTAATCTCGAAATCTGCTATAGGATACTTAATACCTTTCTCATAATCTGTAATAATAGAGAATGCTGTTACCTCTGTAGCTGTTCCTGATGTAGATGAAACTGCACAGAAATGAGCTTTCTTACGAAGCTTAGGAAGACCGAATACCTTGCACATATCTTCAAATGTTGTATCAGGATATTCATACTTAATCCACATTGCCTTAGCAGCATCAATAGGAGAACCTCCGCCGATAGCAACAATCCAGTCTGGCTCGAACTCTGTCATAACAGCAGCACCCTTCATAACAGTCTCAACTGATGGATCAGACTCGATACCCTCGAAAAGCTTAACTTCCATTCCTGCTTCCTTGAGGTAATCCTCTGCTTTCTGAAGGAAACCGTTACGCTTCATAGATCCGCCACCAACGCAGATGATAGCTTTCTTTCCTTCAAGTGTCTTGAGGGCTTCCAAAGAACCCTTTCCATGATACAAATCTCTTGGTAAAGTAAATCGAACCATAATAAAACCTCCGTACATAAATATTTGATTGTTAAATTATAAACAAACCCTATGCTCTTATTATATGCTTGCCCGTATAATAATTCAAGTAAATTTTATTATAATTTTTTGTAAATATTCCATGAACAATTATATATTTTTATTATCACTTACAATCCTGCCATCACTAATAGTAATTATCTTGTCAGCTAAAAGACCTACTATTTCATCTCATTTAGCAGCATTAGTAGGCTTTTTACCAACTTATGCACTGGTTTCATATGCTATTTGACACTGCCAGAATGCGAAAAGCATTTCAAAAAAGTTTTTATTTTCAACTACAAGTTTCTCTCAAACAACACATAATTGTCTGCTGTTCCAGTCTGAATCTTATAATAACAAGTCTCCTCTGTTCCATCATCATATATAACTTCTGCCTCTATAAGTATGGCGTTAAGCATGTCATTTCTTTCCCTGCGTACCGTATCTGGTGATTGTTTATTCATATACCATGAGTGTGTACTTGTTGGAAATTCCATATACAATATTAAATCCAGTTCTTCCTGCTCTGCTCCCGATATCTTTTTACTTTGCGTCTTAATAACCTTTTTATCAAGGAATTCCTTAAGCTGCACCTCTCTCTTTTCAAACTGCACACGTGCATTATACGCAGTGTATTCTATAAACTTTACAGACTCTTTATCATACAGCACTGGCCACGAAAATCCCATTATATAAAGATATGATGTATCTGTGTCATGTACATCCTGTTCTACAGACCTGCTGTTTATCTTGAATTCACCCACTTGTGCCCAGTCTCCATATGTATCTTCTTTTTCGGGATACTCCACCTCCTGTCTGGCTAAACGGCTGCTTTCACTTGCTGTCTTGTCACTCTCCTGTACTTCTTTATTCTTACATCCAACTGATACACAGCCACATATAATCATCATCATTATCACAAACTGTTTAATTCTCATACATCCCCCTCACATAATAATACATAATATAGCAGTATTAATAACTATAATCAGAGGTATTCCTTTCCCCGAATTCTTTTTAAAAATGTGCCTTGAAGCGAATACTGTTTCAAGTCCGACTGCTACTGCGAATAGTATCTCCTCTGCCATCAGAATAAGCATATACTGGCTTATTGTTATATTCCTGAATACCTTTGCTGTATTCATATAAGTAAGGCTTATAAGCGGTGCATTAATATATGGCATACCATAAGCCTTATACATTATTATCATTTCGATTATATACAGTAAAAATGCACTTACCCCTACCAATATGCATACAGCAGCTGCCTTAACTGTATGTTCCCATCTTCTCCCTTTCTTAGACGAGCCAATAAGCATATTCATTCCGTTCTTATATTCCACTGAGTTTTCAGTCTCTGCAATAAGAACAACTCCAAATCCGAGTATAATATATATAAGCAGTTTTCTCGTTGCTCCTTTACTGCCAAATATCTGGTCGTATCCCCGTTGTGACATAACATACGCATCTATTCCGTACTGCTCTTTTATCTGTGAAACATATTCAATCTGCTGCATATATTCGCTCATGTTATCAAGCAGTCTCTCAGCATCCATGAGGTTGTACACATATCTGCTTACATCATCCTCACTAAGTTCTCCCCGCTCATACTGTTCTCTTGCAGTATCCAGCTTTGCCTGTGCCTCATAAACATCATTTTGTCTCTGCTCTATAAGACTGGTAAATCCACTGTAATCCCTGCCACCATACTGCTGATAATATTCATCACGCTTTTTTTCATCTTCAGAATATGCTATTTTCTGGTTATTACATATAAATATTGTTATAAACACAACAACACATATTACAATCCAGCCTCTTGCTGTTATTAAAAATTTGTACATTTCTTTCCAGAAATGCGGAAATCTGTCCAAAACCCTTTGAACTCCATGTCCGATTTTTTCAATCATTTTCCCTATAAAGCCGGCGGTTCTTCCCGGACGGATAACCTTTCCAAGTAGCGCAAGAAATATTGCTGATATTACAGCTATAATAATACACACCATGCACAGCACATTTACCATGCTCACAGGAACACCTGCTATCATGATATTATCATACTTCCTAAGTATATTGCTTACATTCATCACATTTATTATATTAATCTTCTTGAAAATTCTTAATCTGCCCTGCATTGATATATTCTGGTATGCAAATGCTTCCGCTCCGGCAATTATACCCACCAGCACAATTGAACTGATTCTTTTCCTGCATAACGCAAATACGAGTGATATAACAAGCACTATTGCAATAACTATCAAAGATATAATCATATATCTTATAAAAAGATATGTCATTACGCTTATCGGATAAGTGAAATTATTATACCCTTTCAGACACTGTACAGGTGCTGTAAGGGAATCCCAGCCACCATACACCACAAGCATAGAGACAAGACCGCATAACTGCATAGTCAGTGATACAAATAAAGCACCCAATCCGACTGCAGCAATGTCCTTAACTGCAATTCTCATTCTTCCATTGACAGCAGTATAGATAATCTGCCACATTCCATTATCCCTGTATTCGTAAATGTTATAAATAATATATATCATCAACGCAAGAACGATATAGATAGAAATATCATTCTTCAGAAACTGCTCAACTGCCCTGCTGTTTAATTCCCTAACCTGTACATTTTCAATCCTTTTATAATCATTTTCCGTTTTATTGATATTGGCTATTGATTCTGATGTACCGAACACACTGAATTTTTTCATATTCGAGGCATTTGTAATAACTGCTTTAACACTTTCTGTATATCCATCAATATAATCAGACTTTTCCTTGTATTCCTTTGCAAGTCTCTTAAATATTCTTCTATCATCCTGTGCCAGTTCGTCAGCATGCTGCTGTATCTGTTCATCTGTATGCCCATTAATCAGCCAGTTGTACTCTCTTACTTTAATCTTATAATTATCTATTCCACAGTCTGAAAAGTCCCCTGCAAAAACAGCCACGACACATATACATGCCGCAGCCAGAATTAGCAATATTGTTTTTCTATTAAGCAGTCTCCCCAGTTCTTTCATCTACCTAAGTTCCTTAATATCCCCTTTTTCAATGTTACTCTTATCAATATATACAATTTTGTTATTCACAAATGAGAACATAAACATTCTCCTGCTATCCCCATGCATAATTGAAAATATCTTTTCCTCGTCTGGAATCGTTCTCTTTGCTGCAAGCTTTCCATCTCTGTCTAACTGATATAATGTATAATCAAGTGAACTGCTCTGTTTGTTAAAATACATTGCCATATTCTTATATCCTTCATCATCCATCCAGATATAATTTCCGTCAAATGTTATATAAAAATATCCTGTATCATTATCACTTTCATATATGCTTTCTGACTTACCGCTGCCAAGATCATATTCATATATTATTCCATCTCCAAGCCCACTGTAATACAGCTTGTTATTGTCTGCATCTATACAGTAACTATACACATTCTTGTCAAGCAGACATTCAGTATCTTCCCCTGTAATTCTGAATATTCCTTTTCCTTCCAATGAATATAATCCCTTATCATCTTTTGAAACAGATGTCTTTAAAAAAAATGTGTCACTGCCATATGTTTTAAGTGAATTAATTCCTATACCATATCCCGTTTCTTCATATATTTTATCGCTCGAACCCGTATCAAGATTAAATCTGTACAGCCTTACTGTTACATTACCTTCTATATCTCCCGTTATCTCTTGAGATACATATGCATATCCATCATTGAAGCACATTGACACACTATCCTGTCCACTCAGGATGCATATGCTTCCAAGGTCTGTTCTCTGTGTTCCGTCAGCACTTATCTGTACAAGATTTCCCTTGGAACTTATCATATATATGTACGAATTATAGTAATACAACTCACTTTTAAACTCACTTCCTGAAATATATGCCATGCACTCTTCTCCATCATGCCCACATTGTGGTTTATTACATAACACAATACTTTCTTCCGACTTATCATCATAAAACATAAGATTATCATCTGATGCGCTACATTTATCAAGATAATAATATCCTGTATCACATCTTGCCACCATATGCATGCTTTCAGAAAAGTATGACTGCGTATTATCAAGCTTATCACTTCCTACGGTTATCGTATTACCCGTTTTCCCCTTACACGACACAAGCAAAACTGACATTATAACAATTAACCCTGCTGTAATCTTTCTCATAAAATCCCCCTTTTGTAACTGTACTCCACAATTTCACAATTATTATATATAATTATAATCGTTTTCCCCAACAATATCAATTCACCTTTTGGCGCATTCTGCACTTGACTTTTATTTTTGGCACATTCGGTAATATATGGCATATTCTGCACTTGACTTTCACTTTTGGCGCATTCGGTAATATATGGCATATTCTGCACTTGACAATATAAAAAAATAGCTTGGATAATCAACTTTTTGGTTTCATATCCAAGCTATTATAATTATTGGTTCATATTATCTGTTATACTTCTTCTTTTTTGCAGAAAGTAAAACAACTGCGCCACTGATTCCTGCGATTATTGCATACATTGCTGCCATGCTGTTGTCACCAGTCTTAGGAGCAACTGCTGGTTCTTCTACTGCTGAAGGACTCTCTGGTGTTACCGGTTCTGTTGGTGGTGTTACAGGAGTTTCTGGTTCTTCTGGTACTGTTGGTTTTTCAGTAATATTTGTTATAGAGATATTAACTACTGTCTTATTGCCAGCTATATCGAATACATCAACATTAATGTCTGTATTCTTTGCAAATGTTTTCTTGTATGTTCTGTCATCTACCTTTGTGAAGCCTTCTATTGCCTGTACATTTTCATTGGCTGTAAGTGTTACTTCTACGGCATCATATGTTATTTCTTTTGTGCTGTATGTAACTTTAACCTCCGGTGCTGTCTTATCAATATTAGTTACTTCTACTGTTACTACTGTCTTATTTCCTGCTATATCATAGACTGTTACATCTTCTTTTGCATTTGATGTATATGTCTTCTTATAAGTTCTGTTGTCTACCTTTGTGAAGCCTGATACTGACCGAACATCTTCGTTAGCTGTGAGTGTTACCTCTACACTTCCATTTGTCAGCTCTTTTGTGCTGTATGTAGCTTCAACCTCTGGTGCTGTCTTATCAATATTAGTTACTTCTACTGTTACTACCGTCTTATTTCCTGCCATATCATAGACTGTTACATCTTCTTTTGCATTTGATGTATATGTCTTCTTATAAGTTCTGTCATCTACCTTTGTGAAGCCTGCTATTGACCGTACATCTTCATCGGTTGTAAGTGTTACCTCTACATTTCCATTAGTCAGCTCTTTAGTACTGTATGTAGCTGTAACCTCTGGTGCTGTCCTGTCAATATTAGAAATATCTACTGTTACTACTGTCTTGTTTCCTGCTATATCATAGACATCTACGCTTTCATTAGCATTGGCTGTATATACCTTACGATATTCCCTGTCAGTTACTTTATCATATCCAGCAACAGCCTGAATATCTTCATCAGCAACAAGTGTAACCGTAACATCTTTATTTGTTAATTTTTTTGTAGAATAGTATGTTTCCACTTCAGGCGCACTAACATCTGTTACATTATATACAATTTTTGCCGAATATTTGTAACCATGACAATGATATCCTATATCTGCTTTAGCTGTTGCTACATTCTTATCAATAATAACACTTTTACCATCTTCTGAAAATTTACAACCATCTAATCTCACTACAGTTGAGAAATTCAAATTCTTTTCAAGCTGTTCTGTATATACAAATGATGTATTATCATATATTGCATCTAATACAATCTGAGGCAGTTCAACTGTATCCTCTGAATTGGCTTTAAGATTATATACCTGATTATTAATTTTTAACCACGTCTGGTTATTAGTATATTTTTCCTGAAGTAACGAAAAATCTGTAATACTGTTTTCTGTTAAATCAAGTGCCTGAAGATTAGAAACTATTGGTTCTAATGCTTTTATGTCTGTTATGCCACAACCTGCTGCATATAAGTTCCTAAGCTTGGTAAGATTTCCAAGTGCAGAGATATTTCCGTTAATTGGAACTCCCCCTAGAGTATCTCTTCCAAGATATAAAGTTTCAAGATTAGTAAGATTTCCAAGTGCAGAGATATCTGTTACCAGATTACAACGAATAGATAAAAATTCTAAATCTGTCAACTCTGAAAGTGGTGTAATATCTGCAATATTATTATTATCTAAATATAATGTCTGAAGCTTTGTAAGTTTAGTAATTGAAGATATATCCGATATATCATTTCCCTCATAATTGAGATAACCAAGTTCTAATGATGTCAACCCTGTAAGCTTATCAGTTATGTAGTTAAATCCTTCATTGTCTATACCACATGCTTCAAGACTTAATGTTTTCAGGTTAGTCAGATTACCAATTGCTGATAAATCAAGATGCTTTGGACTTTCTATTTTTAATGATGTCAGATTAGTGAGTCCGGCAATATCATCTACACTTGAAGCATGTGTTCCACGTATTTCAAGTTTTGTAAGTCCTGTAAGTCCTTTTAATGGTGACAGATCAGAAAAAGTACCTTCTGGTACTTGTCCATCATTGTAATATGAATCCCAGATAATCAGCTCTGTAAGACCTGTAAAGTTCTCAAGCCCTGATATGTCTTTTATGAACTCATACTTACCATATGGTGCCTTTATTCTAAGTGACTTTACAGACTTAATATCTTCTTCATTCATAGTAATCTGCATCTTGTCATCATCGGTAGTAATATCCATATTACTTAAATTACTTACCACCTGTTCATACACTATTGAGTCCTTAAATGTTATTGTTACTTTGTTGGCTGCATACGCAGTCTGTGATGACATACACAATGTAAACACCATCACCAGTGCCAACACAAGCACTGAAATTCTTTTTATTGCTTTCACAAAATTCCCCTCCTTTAAATTGTAAAAAGTCATATTGATTTTATACCTATTGTATACATATGTCAAATTATTTTATTAACAACTCTTTATAATATAAAGAAATCAGGGATTCCAGTTATATTTAATAACCGAAATCCCTGATTTTTTATATTAATATTCTTTATTATTCTATCATCTTAGAAAAGGCTCTTAACAGTGTTAACTACATTCTCTACAGTGAATCCGAAATGCTCGAATAACTGGTTAGCCGGACCTGAAGCTCCGAAGCCCTTCATGCAGATAACCTTTCCGTCAAGTCCTACATATCTGTACCAGCCGAAGTCTGAAAGTGCCTCAACTGCAACTCTCTTTCTTACACTCTTAGGAAGGACTGATTCCTTGTATTCCTCTGACTGCTTCTCGAATACATCCATAGATGGCATACTAACTACTCTTACATCTATTCCTGCATTCTTAAGCTCTGCCTTTGCAGATACAGCCAGGTTAACTTCAGAACCACTTGCAATAATAATTCCATCTGGAGTCTCTTTATCAGAATCCTCAAGAATATATGCACCCTTAAGTGCTTCCTTAGATGAACCTGCCATCTGTGGAAGATTCTGTCTTGTAAGAACTAATGCTGTTGGCTCATCCTTAGATTCAATGGCATATTCCCATGCAAGTGCTGTCTCTGTTCTGTCACATGGTCTGAATACTGTGAAGTTAGGTATTGAGCGGAATGCTGCAAGCTGCTCAATTGGCTCATGTGTAGGTCCGTCCTCACCAACTCCGATACTGTCATGTGTGAATACATATATAAGTGGCAGTTTCATAAGTGATGTAAGTCTTGCCATTGGCTTTGTATAATCACTGAATACGAAGAATGTTGCAACGAATGGTCTTAATCCACCATGAAGTGCAAGTCCGTTACCAATTGCTGCCATAGCCTGCTCTCTTACACCAAAGTGAAGGTTAGTTCCTGCGTAATTCTCCTTAGAGAAATCTCCTGCATCCTTCATATTAGTCTTATTAGATGGTGCTAAATCTGCCGAACCACCGATAAGGTTAGGCATTACATTCTTAATCATGTTAAGAATTGTTCCACTTGAACTTCTTGTTGCTTCTGCCTTCTCTGGCTTTGCAAGGTATTCCTCAGAATTGAATAAATCGGACATATCACATCCATTGTAGTACTTATCCCAGAGTTCCTTCATCTCAGGAAACTTCTCACAGTATTCAGCAAAAAGCTTATTCCATTCTTCTTCCGGTTCAGCCATTCTTGCAGCTATCTCTTTATAATGGTCATATACTTCCTGTGGTACTTCAAAATCACCCTTGCATGGCCAGTTAAGATTTTCCTTAAGTGCTGCAACATTATCAATACCAAGAGGCTCACCGTGTGCGCTTGCCTTACCCTGCTTTGCAGGACAGCCGTATCCGATAAGTGTATTAACCTTGATAAGTGAAGGTCTTTCCTTATCAGCCTTAGCCTCCTCAATAGCTTTACCGATAGCTTCAATATCATTGCCATCAGCAACCTCGATTGTCTGGAAGCCAAATGCTTCAAATCTCTTCATTACATTTTCTGTAAATGCAATATCTGTGCTTCCCTCAATTGATATGTTGTTAGAATCATAGAATACAATAAGCTTTGAAAGACCTAATGTTCCTGCAAGTGAGAAACACTCTGATGAAATACCTTCCATCATACATCCGTCCCCACCAAGTACATATGTGTAATGGTCAACTACATTGTATCCGTCTTTATTGAATACTGACGCAAGATGTGCTTCTGCCATAGCCATACCTACTGCCATAGCCATACCCTGTCCAAGAGGTCCTGTTGTTGCTTCAACACCAACTGTATGACCATACTCTGGATGTCCAGGTGTCTTAGAACCCATCTGTCTGAAATTCTTTACATCATCTAATGAAAGATTACCAATTCCAAGTAAATGGAACAATGAATAAAGAAGCATTGAACCATGTCCGCCAGAAAGAACGAATCTGTCTCTGTTCTCCCACTTAGGATCAGCCGGATTGTAATTCATATGGTTAGTCCACAATTCATAAGCTGTTGGTGCAGTTCCAAGCGGAAGTCCAGGATGTCCTGAATTAGCCTTCTGGATTGCATCTGCTGACAATACCCTGATTGCATTAATTGACATTTCATCGATGTTAGTCATAGTTTCCTCCCTGTGTAAGCACATCTGTGCATAATATTATAAGTTATCTGTCTTTAAAATCTGCCTCTGTCAAGAATATAACATCACCATTCTCGCTTCTCTTCTTCTTAAGTCCACCAAAGAATCTTCTTGATGCTCTTCTTTCAGAGTTGACAATTGCCTGATTGATTATTTCCTTGATATCATCAAGTTTAATATTATCATTCACATTATGAAGTTTGTCAATCTTAAGATACAGTTCCAGTAATGCATCATCATCAACCTCATACTGTCTCTTTCTTGCGAATCTCTTCGCCATCTCAACAAGCTCATTAACTGTGTACTGCTTAAGAACAATTCTGTGATTGAATGTCTTGGTAAGCTCAGGATTAAAGTTGATAAGAACATTCATGTCTGTATCTGAATCTTCAAATATGACAATCATTCTTCCTGTATCCTGTTCAAGACAGTTAAGCAGTTCATTAATTCTCTTAGGCTGGATTGTTCCTGCGCCTTCAACGATAAGAGCTGTTCCCTTAAGTCTTCCCATTGCCTTGGCAATACCTCTCTGGTTAATACTCTCTCCTGATGTCTTAGCAATCTTCTTTGGCTGGTCTGGATATAAAGTATTAATAGCTCTTATTATAGTTCTTGCAAGGTCTGTCTTATCAGAACTTGAATTACCAGAAATAAGAATATTTCCTGATGCTGATGAATTCATCTGCATTTCATCGTCAATTGTATCGAAAAGATCAGCTAACTGTTCCTCAAGTCCTGGCATATCTCTGTACTTTCTGAATATCTTTGCCAGCTCCCCTGTAAGCTTCTTCTCTATCTGCTCAGTTTCTTCAATCTCTTCTTCCATAGTCAATGGCTGTTCTTCTTCCTGTCTGGTGAATGGAATTACTGTTTCTTCCGGCTCAACACCTGCAGCTACCTCATCTAGTACAACAGCCTCCTCACCTTCTTCTTTATTGTCTTTATTATCAATATCTTCATTCATAATTGAATTGATATCTGAAATCATTGATTCTGACACAGTTGGTATCTGTGCTGTAACTAAAGGAATATCTTCATTCTCTATAGCAGTTGCTGCCTGCTCTAGTCTCGCTGCAGCCTTACCTGTTCTTATTGCAAGATCCATTCTCGCAGAATCAACTGCCATCTGTGCAAGAGCTGCTCTCTTTGCTCCTTCCTTATCAATCTCCTTACCATCAGCCAGTGCTTCTGCTTTCTTCTGCTCTACCAGCTTTTCATAAGCTGCACTTTTCTCGTCTTTCTCATCAAGATAACGCTCAAGCTCTGACTTGGAGAATTCCTTAGTATCCTGCTTGCCATACTTTTCTTCTCTTACAGACTGCATCCACTCTGTTATATCCATCTGGCCTTCAATCTGGTCATCATCTTCCTGAGCTTCTGCATCATCATTAACAACCTGTTCAGCTACAGGAGCCGGAGTCTTAACCTCCTCTGCAGGCTGTTCTTCCTTATTCTTAGAAGCTGGTACAAATGTCTTAACATCAGCATCTTCTTCCTCATCACCGAACAAGTCACTCATCTTGGCAGCAAGCTCTTCCTGAAGATTTCTTGTATCATATAAATTGTTATATTCAGGTACAGGAACATTAATATCTATATTCTCTGCTTCCTTATTGATTCTTTCCTCAGCTTCTTTTCTCTGTTCAGCTTCGTCTTCTTTATTGATCTGCTCATAGTTATCAGCTAACTTCTGCTTTGCATTCTCAATAAGCTCCTTAAGTGAGACATTTGCCTTATTAATCTCGCTTGAGAAATTCTTCTCTCCATCTTTGCTAAGTGTCTCAGAAACCTCTGGCTTCTCCACCTGAGGAGTCTCTATCTTAGACATAACAACAGAGCTGTCCTTAGTATTATCTGCATCTTCATCCTTATTCAGAGCTTTCATTAAAAATGCTTTGATATCATCATTCTGGTCGTTCTGTACAAGGTCTATTGAAAGAGGTCCTTCCTCCTGTTCCTTAGCAAACTCAGGAACATTCAGACTTACCTCTGGCACTGGCTGTTTTCCAGTTGATTTCTGTTCTTTCTCATCTTCTTCACGGAAAACATCTTCAACTTCATCTCTCTTAAGATTAGCAAGTTCCTTCTGCTTTGCAAAAAGCTCTTCCTTAGTTGCCTCTATATCTTCCTTTCTTTTTCTTACATCTTCTAAGATACCTTTCTGTGTCTTAGTAAGAACAACACCAAGCTTTTCCTTTAACTGTACTGCTTTCTCAACGTATATACCATCCTGAAACCACAGAACGATATTATCACATGTCTTAATACATTCTTCTTTTCTTCCAGTCTTATAATACAGCTTTGCAAGCTCATACATATACTTCTCATCAATCTCATGCTCCCTGTAATCCTCTAAGATTCCTACAAGTTCATTATCTGATGCATTCTGTGCCTTTCTAAGATCATAATACAGGATGAATCTGCTCACATCATGCTGTGAAGATTTGCTGTATTCTTCATAAAGCTCGTTAGCATTATCAAAATCTCCAACTTTAATAAAGAATTCAGTAAGCTTATAAACCAGCTTTCTTCCGCCAAGGTTTCTGTTATAAGCAAGAATTGCCATGTCTCTTGCTTCTTCATAGTCCCCGACTGCTTCCTGTACATTAATGGCTGTGGCAAGTGCCTGCCAGTCTTTAACCTTAGTCCAGTTAATATCCTTAGCTATGGCTGCCGCTTCTGTGTATTCCTTTTTCGCTGCCAACTTCTTAATCTGGTCTATCTTAATTCCTAATTCGTATTTATTCATGATTATATATTCCTCATTCCAATGCTTACTTGATGAATGTTGTGAATAATTTATTTATCGCATTTTACAACTCATTAAAGTTTAGCACAGCCTAAGTTCATTGTAAACCAAGTTCACAGAATTGTTACAAATATGTTACAAAAAATCAAATGTAGCCTGTTCGTAATCCATTCTCGTGTATTCCAATTCTGATTCCTTCGTGCTGCTGTAATAATCAACAACCACAGTCTGCTGCCTTGAATCAACCAGTTTCTGACCAAGTATGTAATTAACATCGAATCTTCCTGTAATAGCAGGAGTTGCACCTCTTGCCGGAACAATAAGCTGGACGTGATTAGTTGCAAGCAGCTTGAATATTGGCTCCCATATGTATATATCCTTTGCCGCACCGAATGGGTTATCTATGAATATTGTCTTACCCTCAACACCTTCATTACCTGAAGAATTCATATTAGATATGTAGTTGATAATCGCAATAAGGAACTGGATATATATACCCTGTGACTGTCCTGTTGAGCCAACCGCTTCCTCATATCTTAAATAACGGCTCTGGTCCTTGATCCTCTCTCTCTTATACAGATTAATTCTGATTGAATTCATATCTGTGACAATAACTGAGAAAAGTCTCTTCCATGACAGTCTGTTTCTTATATACTTGAGTCTTTCCGCAGGCTCTTTAAAACTTTCCGCCATAAAAACAGTTTCATCAATATATTCAGACATCTTTTCCTTATATAATTCTTCCTTTATATAAGGAATCTGCAAACTGATTATTGCAATCTGTTCTCCGTCAAGATTGATATTAGACAACTGTGGCAGACGGTCAAGCTCAGTCTTAATATTACTGCATGTCTGGATACACCGATTTTCAAAGTTATCCTTAATCATCTGCATATCCTCTATACCCTTGGCAATGCGGTCTTTTTCTAACTGTATAAATGTGTTCGTCTCATTTAACGATTCAATCATACTTCTGGTCTTAGCCACATTTTCAGGAACATTAAGTGATATCCTTACTTCATCAGCAAGCTCGACTGCATTAAATCCGTTAAGCAGGTCAATAAGCTTAGATTTATTCTTATTAAATTCATCAACCTTCTTATACTCTAATCTGGTAATTGAAGCATATTCTTTATGAACAGCCTCATATTCTGTAAGATTAGCTGTAATTCCCTGTGCATCCTCAGGACGGAATTCTTCTGGAACATGCATGCCCGCATCAGACACGATTCTTTCAAGGTCTTTTCTGCATACAAGAATGTCTTTTAATGAATCAGACATCTGTCTGCGTGTCTTTTCCTGAACCTTGGTGTTATCCTCTAACTTCTTAATAAGTACCTTGTGCTGTGTAATGAATTCATCCGGGTCATCGCATGGGAATTCATTAAAGCTTCCATAATTATTCTCAATCTGGTTAATACCATGTGCGATACTTCCCTCAAGTCTATTAAGAAGTGCTTCCTGTGACTCAAGCTCTTCCCTTACAGAATCACTGCTCTTCACAAGATTATTAAGAGCATCCTTGGCATTCCTTAACTGCTGTGAACCTGCTGCCATAATCTCACCGGCTTCATACTTTGCCTTAATATCGTCAAATGTATAACCTCTGTACTCTATTGCATCACGACATTTGTTCATAGATGCAGACAGATGGTTCATCAGCGCCTGCTTATCTGCAAAGTCACTGTTCTTCTGTGAAAGTGCTGTCTTTAATCCGGTGAATCTGCTCTCTATTTCATCCTTATCAAGACGGTATGTATCGTCATCGATTTCTATTGAAACATTTTCATCATAATAAGGTGCGTACTGCTCCTCCCATGACTTAATGATTTCATCATATGCCTTTCTTGTACTGTCCTCGAGATCTCTCGCGGTATCATACTCAGAATTAGCAGAAGCTGCTGCCTCCTCGCACTCATATATGCGGTTTCTTGCACTGTCCACATCAGCCTTCAGTCCCTTTAAGCGCTCATACTTTTTATCTATAGAAGTATTCATCTCCATAATACGCGAGAGCCGGCTGCATGCTGTTTCCTTCTCTTCTATATCATCTCTTGTCTGTGCGAGGTTCCTTGAAAGCTGCTCTTTAACCTCATTTAACACACTTCTCTTCTTCTCAGCCTCAATAATTGCAGCCTCGCTGTCAGCAATCTTTAATCTGATTGCTTCTGCCTCGGACACATCCACCTTTCCAGACACAGCATTATATACAAGTGCAAATGTATAATCATTCCACACAAGCTCCATTCTGTCGGCCAGCTTTCCTGCCTGCGCCTTATGCGACTCAAGCTCCTCCTGTGCAAGCTTAATCTGTGTCTCAAGCTTTGCCTCATCACGCAGGAACGACATATCCTTTAATGCGAATACAATCAGGTCTTTGTTAATCTCTAACTTAGTATCAATAAGCACCTGCTCGCTTATAACAGGATAAGCAACCGCACCCTTGCCAAAATCCTTAAGCATCTCATCTGCTTTGATTCTCTCGAAATCGTTCTTTATTATAAATGCGTACTCAACGAAAGGTGTTCTCTTTAATACATCTCTTTTCTGTCCTGCATTCAGGGCTGCGAACCACTCATGACCCTCAACAACATCTGAACCATACTGGCTCTCAAGGTATTCCTTAAGCCTGTCTCTTTCAGAACTCTTACAGATATATGCTCCCTTTCTTGCATTGTCAATAAAGCTATCAAGTTCCTGGGCTGCCTTACACTCTTCTGTATATTCACTGCGCATCTTCTGGTAAGTCTCAAGAATAACCGAAAGCATTGCCTCGTCATTATCTGCACTGTATATTTCACGGATTTTGCCCATGCGCTCGTTATCAGCATTTCCAGCTTCATCAGCCTTTTCAAGCTTTTCTGACTGCTCTGTAAATATATCAATAAGTGCTTTATTGGCAGATATTGTCTCATTAAGTGACATTAACTGCTGCTGCACATCATTGAATTTTTCGGACATTCTTGTCTCTTCATTCTTTAACAGTTCTTTATCCCTGAATGACTTATCATATTCTTCAGACGCATTTTCACATACGACAGTTCCTGCCTCTGATAAAGATGCTCCAAGCTGTGCCTGTAATTCCTGTATCTCATTCTCAAGATTATCAGAAAGACTACCAAGACCTGCCGCCTCTTTGTCAGCATTTCTAAGGTTATCCTTAGACTCTGATAATCTGACTTCCAGAGCCTTAACACGGTTAGCTGCTATATCAAGCTTTTCCTTAAGTCTTCTGGTCTCTGTCTCATAGAATTTTCTGTAACCTGCAGCAAGTATCTTTAACTCTGCTGTTATATCCGTATCTTCTCTTAATCTGTTATCTATCGCAATCTGAAGTCCTTTATAAGACTTCTCGTATTCTGCATAATCTTTATAATCACCCGCAGACTCCATCAAAGAAAGCTTTCCTCTTGCCTCTTCAATTGCAGCGTTCTTGAGTTCAAGTGCCTTTCTTGTCTCATTAACAAGGCTCTCAACTCCTGCCATCGAATTCTTTTCAGACATAACCTCTGCAACTGCTATAGCTTCCTTCTCGTGTGCAAGCTCATCATACATCTTAGTGATAAGGTCATCCTGACTCTTAAGTTCCTTATCCTTCTTATCACTTTCCCGCATAGCAACAAGAAGCAGGTCATATAGCTGCTTCTCTATTTCTTCTTTTCTGTTGTAAAATGCTTCATATGTCGACAGATATTCTTTAAAACTGTCGATAGCTGCAATCTGGCTGTCATATGCTCCAAGCTGTGAGTGTTTCTTTGAAAGCTCCACTAACTTGTCCTTAATATCCATAAGAGTCTGCGCCATCATGCCCTCGTCATTGTCAACTGACAGCTTGTTATTGAAGGATTTCTGGATAATCTCTTCTATAAGCAGATCCTCAACAACCTTACGGCTTGTCTTATAATTTGACTCGAAATATGTTCTCACATGTCCCTCTGTCTTGTTAATTCCACGCACAATTTCCCATGCACTCTCATATATTCCGTAGTTGCTTATGAAGCTCTGGTAATCACCTTTTCTGTCAAATATCTTAACAACATATTTGTACCCGCCCTTCTCAAGGTCACGAAGATAAGCCTTAAGTCCGTTATATGTAATTCTCTCTCCATTACTTACAAGTGGAAGATTCTTAATATCGTTATCGCCAAACTCCCTGTAGAATATGCAGTAATTAAAGTATTCAACACTTGCTGTCGGTGCAGCTGTCTGTTCCTGTCCATCCTGATTCTCATCGTCTGTGCCTCTTCCCTTTCTTGCACAGAAACCAGTTGTCATGAACCTGAAACCATCCTTCTGATAACATGGATCTAACTTCCACTCAACCAAAGAATGAATACATGTATTACCGCTTCCCTGTCTGAAAAGCTTCTCAATAGGCTGCTTGTCATCAAGTGTGCAGTTAGGAAGCATATTCTGCATAAGAAGCAGCATAAGCAGACTCTTACCACCGCCATTGGCAAGGTCATATATAGTATTCTGGCAGTTGAAGCGCATCACGAAATCGTCGTACACCTGTGTACCGAAATTATATTTAACATTATTAACTCTGATTCTGTTAATCTGTGGCATCGCGTCCTCCATTCATAAGTTCGGCAAATCGTCCTCTGTAATCATCAAAATAATTCTCTATAAGACTTCTGAATCTGTCTGTCGGATAATATCTGTCCTGACTCTCAACTAAAAGTTCCTGCGCAACGCAGAAATTAAGCACAAGCTTTACCATACCCGACTTTGAATTTCTTGCTGCTCTCGCTCCTGTCTGATCCTCTACTGTTGTCACCGGAAGCTCGTCCCATGTAAGTGCTATCTGCTTAAAGCTGTTCTCCTCAACCTCATCAAGCACAAGCCCTGCGCTCTTATCGACAATACCACCTGTTGTCTTATCAACATTTTTAATGATGTCCTCAAGTCTTATGAACTCAGCATAAGTTGAACTCATTGTATCTGAATAAAACTCTGTTATTATGTTGTAGATTATGAAATACGCAAGATATAATTCTTTATTAACTCTTAATCCAAGTACATTTCTTAATTCCTCGTTGGAATATCCAAACACCCTGTTATTATCACCTGCACTCACATACAGACCATTGTTATATTCATATATGTTAAGATTAAGTTTCTTAAGTGACATGTGAACTATGTCATACACTTCTGCATTATTATTGTATTCCTGATAAAGAGCTGCATTCTCGCCCCTCTCAGACACATTTTCCCCTGTGATAAGCTTGGAAACTATGTCCAGCGCCTTATCTAGATTTCTATTCTCCATGTGCTTCCTTTCGTACCAATTCAACATCTGCCATCATACAGTTATCCGACAATATAACCTGCCCGCCAAGACCTTTTCTTATTGCAAATGTAAAGCTTTCCATATCTTTAAAGCCTTCCCCTAAGTATGCATCAAGAAATGTATCTTCTCCCGCATCACCGCCAAGTTGGTACTCATCCTTCTGGCACAGATTAACAAAGAAAGAGAAGAAATCTGCATTTCTTAAAACCTGCTCACCATACGCCCTCTTCATTGCATCTGCAAACTGACCTAGTGTTATAATGTCCGATTTTTTCAAACACACAATGAGATTTTTCATAAGGAATACGTAATTATCCTTAATTCTCTTTTCTTCAATCTCATCTGCGAATTCAATATCTTCCGGTCTTTCGTTGCTTATAAGCTCTTTCTCCTCATATCTTGGAGGCTTCACCATAAGCGCATCATCAATGCTTATCAGGTCAAATGTCTTTCTTATGTTCGGCTTTAGAAGCGGACTTAACATTGTGACTAATATATCTGCATTGTCCCTCTTAATCATATCTGAAAGTGCCGATGTGAAATCCATATGGCTTCTTAATCTGCCAAGCTTGGCGCGTCTTACTGCGTCATCGGTCATCTTCTGCATTTCTGTACAATCCTTTAACAACTCGCTATGCCTGTTCATTGCCTGCTTAAGCTGAGTCTCGAGACTGTATATTTCGTTCATCGTCCTGTAATAGCCTTCGCCTGTGCTGCCCGATGCATTAAGCTTCTCAATTGATTTTGCAATAAGGTCACGGTTCTTCTTAAAAAGCTTTTCCTCATCATCAAACCATTTCATTCCTGTCTTGACGAATTCCTCATAAGCCTCTATTCCTGCAAATACATCGCCCGACAGAATTGTCAGCACTTCATTCTTCTTTAACTTAAGGCGGTTGACCTCTTCGTTGATTCTTTCAACCACTTCAACTCCGCCACGGAAGTTCTGTGAATTAATCATTTTCTCAAGAAGAAGCTGGGATACGCTTATCCTGCTCTCGTCCTTGATTTCCTTGGTATCAAGATAGAATTCAATAGCATCAGGGCTTATCGAATACCACACAGTATTGTCTCTTATCGAACTCTCGATTATCTTCATTCTTGATACTCTCTTTTTCCTGTCCACCGGATCAAAATACGAGAATTCAAATGGCCTGCCATCATTCTTTATCTTGTCAAATATATAATCAGCAATCTCCTTGCTGTCCTGTTCATTCAAATCAAGCCCGAAATCTCTCTTAAGTATCAGCCTTAAGAAATCGAGATATTCGGGATATGTAACATCCTTTTCCTTAAAATTATTCTCCTCTATAAAGAAACGGAGAACCGCCATAACTATATAGCCCATATCAAGGATTTCGTATTTGCCATCCTTGAAATTAGAAAATGATGTGTCTATCAGTCTGAAGAAAGGATAATATTTCTTCAGATTAAGCATTCGTTCACGGTGATCCGATATGATATCACCTGTCATATTCTCTGCCATAGTATTCTTCATTTCTGCGCACGCATTTTACACATATTGTCTTAACGCCCGGTGCGCCAGGACATTAAGCTTAAAGCTTGGTTCTTCACCAAATTTAAAGCTCGGTTCTTCCGTCTAATGCTCTTAAAAGTGTAACCTCATCGATATATTCAAGATCGCCGCCGACAGGAACTCCGCTTGCAATTCTTGTCACCTTAATTCCTGTTGGCTTTATCATTTTGCTTATGTACATTGCTGTTGTCTCACCCTCCAGATTGGAATTAGTTGCGATAATAACCTCGTCAACATCTCCCTGAAGCCTTACCATAAGCTCCTTTAATCTGATATCAGCCGGTCCGATTCCAAGCATCGGGCTTATTGCTCCATGAAGAACATGATATACGCCCTCGTACTTTCCTGTCTTTTCATATGCCGCCATATCTCTTGTATGTTCAACTACCATAATTGTCTTATGGTCTCTTTTCTGGTCGCGGCATATCGGACACAGTTCTTCATCTGTAAGTGTAAAACACTCCTTACAGTAGTGAATATGCTGCTTTGCATCAATCATTGTGTCTGCAAGGCTCTTAACCTCAGACTCAGGCATGTTTATAATGTGAAATGCCAGGCGCTGGGCGCTCTTCGCCCCAACCCCTGGTAATCTCGACAATTCTTCAATTAATCTGTTAATATGACCACTGTAGATGTCCATTAGAATAAGCCTCCGCCTAATCCTCCAAGTCCTCCAGTAATCTTAGCCATCTGTGCCTGTGACTCTTCTTCGCATTTTCTTAAAGCTTCATTAGTAGCTGCTACAATTAAGTCCTCAAGCATCTCTACATCATCCGGATCAACTGCTTCAGGGTCAATCTTAACCTTAGATACTTCTCTCTTACCTGTAACAGTTACCTCAACTACTCCGCCGCCTGCTGTAGCACTGAATTCCTTATTCTCAAGCTCTGCCTGCTGCTCCTCCATCTGACGCTGCATTCTCTGTGCCTGCTTCATCAGATTATTCATATTACCAGGCATTCCTCCTGGAAAACCACCTCTTTTAGCCATTATATAAGTTCCTCCTTATCATCTACTTCTATATCTATGCCTACGAGTTCCTTAAGATCCACGAATCTGCTGTGGAAATCTTCATCATCGTTAAGCTTAGTCACTTTAATTGAAACCCTTACTCCTGTTCTCTCCTCAATGACATTCTCTATGCTTTCCATAACTTCCTGTCTGCTGAGTGAATTATAGGCACTAAGTGATTCTACCATAATTTCAAGACTAATTCCATCTTCTGCTAATGTAACATGTGCAGCCTGTAAAAATGTCTGATTAACCGGGTCATCTATCGTTGCTATGATATCCTTCCAGCCTGCCGCTATTGCCTTAACATCTTCTGGAACTGCATCATATACACGCTTAACTACAGGCTTCTTTGGAGTCTGCTGCTGTACTGCTGCCTGGCCTCCCGCAGCGCCACCCGCCATACCTGCTGCGCTTACAAGTTTACCGCTTTTAATATCATCAAGTACTTTCTGTAACTGCCCTTCAAGCATTGTTACACGGCTTACAACATCGCCGATATCCTGACTGTTATCCATTGCCGGACGCATCAGCTTTATAAATGTTATCTCTGTCTTAACTCTTTTCTGTGTAGAAAACTTCAGGTCATTCGATAATTCTGACAACACTCTTATATAATACATAAGTGTATCTATATCTACATTCTGTGCATCTTTCTTCAGGTCTTCAAGATTATCTGCTGATACTTCTATTACGTCTTCAATTCTTTCTGCATCTTTGGTTGTCTTAATAAGAAGCAGATTTCTAAGATACCATATAAAATCTGTAACAAATTGTGAAAGGTCTCTTCCCTGCATTATCAAATCTTCCATAAGTGACATGCACACAGCAACATCTCCTGACAGGATTGTTGAAAGCATTTTACTAAATACCGCCGTGTCAACTGCCCCAAGAACATCTAATACATTTTCATACTTAAGGTCTTTCCCCAGATAGAATGCCAGACACTGGTCTAACAGACTTAACGCATCTCGCATAGAACCATCTGCAGCTTTGGCAACATATTTTATTGCCTTATCCTCTACATTCAGTCCCTCCGCCTTCATAAGTTCTGACAGCCTGCCTGCAATTGTCTCTATTGTTATCCTATGGAAGTCATATCTCTGACATCTTGAAAGGATTGTAATAGGAATCTTCGCCACTTCTGTAGTAGCCAGTATAAATATTACATATGCAGGAGGTTCTTCCAATGTCTTTAACAGTGCATTGAACGCTCCTATAGAAAGCATATGAACCTCATCAATTATATAGACTTTGAATCTTCCTTCTGTCGGTGAGTACTGTACTTCTTCTCTTATCTGTCTTATATTATCGACACCATTGTTAGATGCCGCATCTATCTCTATTACATTCATGCTTGTTCCAGCCGCAATCGCCTTGCATGTCGGACACTCCCCACAAGGGTTGCCATCAACCGGATGCTCACAATTAACTGCCTTCGCAAATATCTTGGCAACTGATGTCTTACCAGTTCCTCTCGTTCCGCAGAACAGATATGCATGGCCTATTCTGTCTGCATTAATCTGATTTCGCAGGGTTGTTACTATTGTATCCTGTCCTTTGACATCATTGAAATTGTCAGGACGCCATTTTCTGTATAAAGCCTGATATGACATGGTTACCTCCCTCTGCGCTGTCTTTACTTTCGCAGGATAATTTAGGAATATCATACAGTTTCTTACATGCAAGCATGACGAATCTGCCTGACATTCCTAAATTAGCTGCGACGAGTAACATTTTAATAACAAAAGCCGTGCGTCCGGCTTCGAACTGATATCCACAGACGTTACCGATGCAGTTAGCTCGATCCAGGCACCCTTTCAACACCCGGAAGGTCCCACTTAATGCTGCTTCATTCCTGACCTGACATGGTTCGTGGATTTCCGTCGTGAAAGACCCAAATGTCAACACCACTTACACCGGGCTGCTCCATAAATATCAGCCCTCTGCCGAACATCACCCCTGCTATAGCGGATTGCAGGTTCAAGGTGCCGCTACTACCCCGGCTGCACGGTATTTCAATTATACTTGTTATATATGCTTGTTGTCAAGGTGTGAAGCGTTGACAAAATAAGACAGCTAAATAAGCCAGTCCCTAAGAATCATTTCCTAAGGACTGGCTTTAGCAATCCTTGTCAGAACAGGCGGCAAAACCAACTTCTTACCACTCCCGAATATCACCAGAAACTTGCCAAAACCTACTATCCTCTATCAACTTCGCTATTGCGTAGGTCTTTTCAAGCACTGTGAGACTGTCATCCCCTCTTGCTAACCTACTCAATCATTATATTCTTGCCTTTTCGTAGGTCTTTTTCCAAACTTTCTTCTATTTAATGATACTCTTACCTCTCCAAAGACCTACTATCTCCACTGTTTTTACTTGATTAGTAGGTTTTTCTCGCTCCTCCACGTCATTCTCTCATAATTTCGACCCACTCATTCTGCATATTATGCGGCTTGCGTAGGTCTTTCCCGCTGCAACATACTACAACACGCTGCACCAGCAACACCCCTCACAAAATAAGCAACACCTCACGCACCAAAAAGACAGCCTCCACAATCCCTGCAGAAGCTGCCTAAAACATATCTCTACATATTATCCCTGTTCGTTATCTTTATGTTCTTCATACCTCGGCAGCTCAACTATCACCGCCTCATGATGAACAGCTGGAAGAAACTTCTCCATCACTTCCTTAGTCTTTAACTTAAGGCTTGATGTATTGATGCAAGGATGGCAGCCGAGAGTTTCACCCTCAAGCACTTCCTTATCCATCAGTAACTGCACATGGTTATCCGTATCATTCATAAGTCCCATTATGGATACCGAACCTGGTGTTATATCAAGGAATTCCTCCATATATGATTCATCTGCAAATGAAAGTCTCGCTGAATTAATCTGCTTACTCAGATCCTTTGTCTTAAATGGCTTGTCACCTGGCATCATAAGCATATAAAAATTCGTCTTCTGTCTGTTACATAAGAAAAGATTCTTACATATAAGTGTGTCCAGAATCTTATCTATGTCATTACACACTTCCATTGTTGTAGCAGGCTCATGGTCTGTTCTGTAATATTCCATTCCAAGCTTGTCCAACAGATCATATACTCTGATTTCTTTTTCTAATCTTCCTGTTTCATCGGCAGGTCTTCCTTTAATAAGTTCCATGATATTTCTCCCTGACAATCTGATATTCCGTTATTCCGACTATCTCATAATCTGATAATCTACTCAAAATAATACAGATATACATCCTCAAGGTCAATATTATCTCCGACTTTTACTGCCTCTTGTGGAAGCTCGTCACCTACAACTCTTAATGCAAGACCATTCTTTCTCTGTCTGATATTTCCAATCTTGTATTCCTTCTGCAGTTCTCCGACCTCGTCAATCGTGCATGTTATCTCCCCGACTTTTCCAGCCATGCTCTCAATAAGCTCAACCGGTGTTCCTGTCGCAATTATCTCTCCACTCTTTAGAAGTAGTACCTTATCAGCAATACATTCAATATCACTTACAACATGCGTTGCAAAGAGAATTATCTTGTCCTTAGACAGCTCTGCTATATAATTTCTGATTGAAATTCTCTCTTTCGGGTCAAGTCCGGCTGTCGGCTCATCAAGTATAAGAATCTTAGGATTACCAAGAAGTGCCTGTGCAAGCAGCACTCTCTGCTTCATTCCTCCTGAAAATCCTCCAATTTTCTTATATGCAACCTTAGTAAGATTAACTACCTCCAGCAGCTCGTCTATCTGCTGGTTGACAGTCTTAATAACCTCATTACCATTCTCATCAGTCGTCTTAATCTTCTTAACGCCCTTAATCTCTGCCATATATTTAAGAAATGCTTTAGGTGAAAAATCTTCATAAAATCCCTGCTGCTGCGGCATGTAGCCAACCAATCCCCTGAACTGTTTGCCAAGCTTTAATATATCTTCCTCGGCACTGTCCTCGCCAAAAAGAATACTTCCACCATTCATCTTATCTCGCGATACATTATCTGTGATAAGATTAATCATAGTACTCTTGCCGGCTCCATTAGCACCAAGAATACCATATACTCCCGGTGTAAATGTATAATTAATCCCCTTCAGTGCCTGAACCGTACCATAAGTTTTCTTTAAATTCCTTACCTCTAATTTCATACCCTGTACCTTCTCTTTCCTAATGATTTTCCGACCTACATCATAACCAGCATAATAATAATCCCAGCCACTAACTCTGTCACATAACGCATAATCATGAATTATCCTGCCAATGCATGAAGTATAAGACTTTTGATAGCCCCGATACTGCCTAATGATATAATCATTATACTACTAATCTGTGCCAGTGCAATCATAATTCTACACATGTTCCCTTCTTTTATTATTAATACGAAAAATGTTCCTGATAAGTTGACGCATTTTCACAAAAAAGTTAAAATTTTTATAATATTTCGTGGAGGATAATTTAGTGAATAATACTCAGGTAGATTTTGAAAAAGATGATTATAGATATATGAAACAGGCAATCACACAGGCTAAGAAGGCTTATAAACTCAATGAAGTGCCTATCGGCTGTGTGATTGTGTATGAAGGAAAGGTTATAGGAAGAGGCTACAACCGCCGTAACACTGATAAAACCTCTCTCGGCCATGCCGAGATTACTGCAATTAAGAAAGCCAGCCGCTACATGAACGACTGGCGGCTTGAGAACTGCACTTTATATGTTACGCTTGAACCATGTCAGATGTGTGCAGGTGCTATTGTTCAGGCAAGAATTCCAAGAGTTGTTATCGGTTCCATGAATCCCAAAGCAGGATGTGCCGGTTCAATACTTAATATCCTTCAGATTCCGACATTCAATCACCAGTGTGTGATTACTAAAGGTGTATGTGAAGAAGAATGTTCAGAAATGCTCACAACATTTTTTAAGGAACTACGTAAAAGCAAGAAAAAGAATACTGCTGTCACTACTGATGGAGAATGATTATGAAATTTGAATACACTTTTGAAGGCATGAAGCTTAAAGTACTTGATGAAACATTTGCAGGAAAAGTACTTGAGTTCTACAGCAGAAACCGCGAAGAATTCGACAGATACGAAGCTGCCAAGCCCGATAATTTCTATACAACAGAATATATTGCAGCCACGCTTAAAGCTGAATATGCTGCTTTACTAAAGGGTGAATTTGGTAGATTTTTCCTTTTTTCTGACGACTTACCAGGTGAAATTCTCGGCTCTGTATCTTTTTTTGGTGTTACAAGCATTAACCGTTCTTGCCGCATAGGATATAAGATTGATAAGAATTACCGCCAGTTAGGACTTGGAAGCCTTATGGTTAAACATATGCTTGAGATTCTTACACGCGAAAAGGAGATGCACAGGATTGAAGCTTACATTCACCCTGAAAACATCTCCTCTATTAATCTTGTCAAATCTCTTGGCTTTATATCTGAAGGTACCGCCTACTCCTATGTAAAGCTTAACGGCTCATGGCAGGATCATTTAAGATTCGTCTATATCTCCTGATACCAGTATCCGAAATATGGATTGGCATAGTCACTCCTGTGACTCTTCTTAAAATTATTAAAGCCAAACATTGAAGCCATGTAACGTTCACGGTTGCAGTACATTCCCGGAACGCCAATGAAATATTTAGTATTATCAAGGTTATCGCGCACTCTTCCAAAAAGTATGTGTCTGAAATTATAATAGCCATGCAGCAGGAAGCTGTTTCCCGCGATGTCAATTTCATTCTGGTTAAAACACTTTAACTTCTCTGGCGACACTTCTATACAATCATAGAAGTAATCATCGTCAAATGCATCTATATAATCAGCCCGCACAAAAAGCTTTTCAAAAGGATCCGTCTGCGTTGCATTGGCTCTGTGTGCTTTTTGCTGCAAATGTTGTGTTTCCGCATGTATTTTAGCTGCTACTCCATCAGCTTTTATATTCTCCGGCATGGTTACACTTTCGGCAGCCACCTCTGCCTGTTTTGTCTGAACTATCTGCTGTTCTTCCTCCACAATCTGTTTCGTCTGAACCATTTCTGATTTTCCTGCCAACATTGCAGATTCTGACTGGACCGGCTGTTGTCCGCCTGATTCTGACTGTCCCCGTTCCCTCCTTGCTGCATTGTATCCAGCCATCTCTTGTCTGACCACCGAAGACTCTGCTGTCTCCTGTCGTTTCTCTTCCTCATCACTCTGCCGCATGCGCTCTTTTATGACAATCTCAGCCTCAGCCTGCTTCTTTGCATCCATTCCTGAGAACACAAGCATATCAGGAGTTACGTCCTCATCCTTCCACATGGACATCATACAGTCATATCTTGCATCCTCCCTTGCAACCGCAAGTCCGCATATATCCTTAAATCCATAACCGGTTTCATTGATATTATCAGGATTGAATATTCCACTGTATTCCATCTGTCCCATTTTCACAAGACATTCCCCAAGCTTTATAAGCCTGTAACCGCCGTCAGTAACCATCATATATATTCCAAACATTTCCGGGCTGTCCGTCTTAACTCCTCTTAAACTGATGTTTAACTTGAACTGCCCCTGATGAACTAATGCCTTCGCAAATCCTACATTTCTCCCCTTTACTCCTTCCGGATATGAATATATGTATGAAACAAGACGCTGATAATCCACAATAAACCTCCCTGATGATTAACTCTCTTATGCACCTTATGCCATGCATTAAGAAAATATTCCATCAGGGAGGTTTTATCTTAATCTACCACCATATTCTTTCCGTTATTTTTTCCGTAATAAAGCCTGTCATCTGCGCGCTTTATCCATTCTTCTATATCACCATCGGCATTTCTCTGCGCCACTCCTATTGTTAGTGATATATTTATCTTCTGCTGTTTATAAATACATTCAGAGTTTTCTATTTCTCTCCTCAATTTTTCTAATACTTCATGTGTGCTGTTGTGTGTTCCATTATGTATAAGAAATTCTTCTCCGCCCCACCTTGAAATCACACAGTTACTGCATATATTTTTCATCTTCTGTGCAATGAAATTTAACACATAATCACCACAGTTATGTCCATATGTATCATTTATTTTCTTGAAATCATCTACATCTGCCATTGCAAGCCAGCCTTCATCGTCCGCATCATATTCTTCAAGATAATTAATCATATATCTTCTGCTGTAAAGGTCTGTCAGAAGATCAATGTTGGCAATTGAATTAAGCTTCTTCTCAGACTCAATAACAAGATCGACTATCACCTTAGTATAATATATTAAAAATGCTGATACACTTATTGCATTACATGCAAGCATCACAGATATAATTGTTTTATTAATTTCATACAATGGTCCGTTAATTATAGCTATTGCTGATGATATTATACTTACAGCAACTATTGCTATCGACACAGCCAGTGGATTCGGGTCTTTTGTATCGATCTTGGTTGATATGTATTGTGAATAAAATATTATAGGTATTAATGACATGCTATACAGATTAAATCCACATTTATACCCAAGACATATTGTTGCAATAGCCATATAAATTATAATTGTTGCATACACACACCACATATATGCACACACTTTCAGCCTTTTTAACAGCATAAAATATAACACATAACCAATCAGTGCTATTACACTGTAATAAATCATTGGTGTTATATTAAAATATACAAATAATATCAGCATAAATGCAACAAATAAAAACAACGATATGTTAACAACCACGCATAGTTTAACAACCTGTTCCAGATTAAATTCTTTTTTATTAATGCTCATGATATCTCCTGATAATATGTTCTCGATTGTAAGTAGTACTATAGTATCATACAAAAGCTACTTTTGCACTACATTTTTATTGCAGCTTGACATTTTTTATTAAGTTTCATAACATTATTCTTATAGATTGGAGGCAATATGAGCGATAATAAATATAATAATGTTATGCACCTCGGCAACCCAACTAACACGATTGCCGTGCTTAACAGATATGGTTTTGATTTCAAGAAAAAGTTCGGTCAGAACTTTCTTATAGATGAAAATGTTGTTGAGAAAATCGTACGTGAAGCAGGCGTTACGAAAGACGATTTCGTTGTTGAAGTCGGTCCGGGAATCGGAACAATGACTCAGATTCTGTGTGAGAATGCCAGAGAAGTTGTTGCCGTTGAAATTGATAAGAAGCTTATCCCTATTCTTACAGAAGATACTCTTTCTTATTATGACAATGTAACAGTAATCAATGAAGATATCTTAAAGCTTGATATTAAGAAGCTTGCTGATGAGAAGAATGGAGGCAGACCAATCAAGGTTGTTGCCAATCTTCCATACTATATAACTACACCTATTATTATGGGACTTTTTGAAAGCCATGTACCATTAGACAGTATAACTATCATGGTTCAGAAAGAGGTAGCTGACCGCATGCAATGTGGTCCTGGAACTAAAGATTATGGCGCACTTTCACTTGCTGTACAGTTCTACGCCAAGCCTAAGGTTGTGCTTAATGTGCCTGCTAGCTGCTTCATGCCTCGTCCTAATGTTGATTCAGCGGTTATCCGTCTTGAGCGCTTCAAAACTCCACCTGTTGATGTTAAGAATGAACATCTTATGTTCAAGATAATAAGAGCATCATTTAACCAGCGCCGAAAGACTATGCTTAACAGTGTCGGCAATTCCGGCATCGGCATCACTAAAGAAGCTCTTACCAATGCACTAGAAACTATGGGACTTCCACTTACTATCCGCGGCGAAGCTCTTACACTTGGGCAGTTTGCAGAGCTTAGTAACCTGCTGGGTTAGTACAATGTTTCGTAAATAACTATACCAATCGCGTAGGATGTGGATTCGAGTGTGCAGGTAGATAACGTGATACCTATAAGTAGTCGCATTTTCACTGCTTTAATAGGTTTTTTGCAGCAAAATTCACACAAAAAAGGTTATTTCTACACTAAAGACCTATATAACAACAAAAAACGGCTATTTAGTAGGTGTTTTCATGGTTTTATCAATAAAAACCACGTTAAAAGACCTACTAAATAGCCGTTTTATTATAATTTATAGGTTTCAGCCCAATTCACACAGTAAAATGGCTGGCCCCACCGGCAAATACACATACAAATCCGCCACCAAAGTCCTCAAAACCTTACTCCGCAAAAAGCAGCCTTCTCGCATTCTGGTTAGTAATATCAATAACTTCCTGCGTATCAAGCCCTTTAATCTGCGCCAGCTTTTCTGCAACATATTTTATATTGCGGCTGTCGTTTCTTTTACCTCGGTTAGGCTCAGGTGCCATATATGGACTGTCTGTCTCCAGAACAATTCTATCCATCGGTATATACGCGGCTGCTTCCACAAGCTTCCTGGCATTCTTAAATGTAAGAACGCCGCCGATTCCTATAGAAAAGCCCATGTTAAGAAAATCTCTTGCTGCTTCCTTACTGTATGAATAACAGTGGATTATTCCGCCTGTATCCTGTCCATGATTGCTCTTTAATATGTCGATTGTATCCTGACATGCATCTCTTGAATGAATCATTACCGGCATGTGTGTGCGGTACGCAACATCCATCTGTGCTGCAAACCATTCACGCTGCTGCTTCTTTTCAGCCGCCGCAACATCTGCATCATCTGACACATAGTAGTAATCAAATCCGATTTCTCCAAGTGCAACAATCTTTCTTGCCTTAGATTCACCAAGCATATTTTCCAGCCATTCAATGTCCGATTCTTTCAATCTGACAATATCCTCCGGGTGGAAACCAATCGCTGCGTATACCTTTTCATACTGTGCAGCAAGTGCAAGGGAAGCCTCACAGCCCTGACGGCTTGCACCTACATTAACAATGTAATCAAGCTCCCCTGTATCACTAAGCATGCTGCTTATAAGTTCATCTCTGTCCTCATCAAATCTTTCATCATCATAATGAGCATGAGTTTCAAATATCTTCATATCTATCAGCCAATCTCTGCGCCTTCAATAATGTCCTTCTCAAGTGTAAGAACTGATAAGTTATCCTTATCATCCCATGCTGAGATAATCATTCCCTGTGACTCAATACCACAGATCTTTCTTGGCTTTAAGTTAGTACATACAACTAACTTCTTACCAATAAGCTCCTCTGGCTTATAGTACTTCTGGATACCTGATACGATAGTTCTCTTCTCATCACCAATCTGAAGCTCGAACTTAAGAAGCTTTGTCTTCTTAACAGCTTCACATGTAAGAACCTTGGCAACTCTGAACTGAACCTTTTCAAAATCATCAAATGTAATCTCAGGCTTAACTTCAACCTGTGGATATTCTGTAACACCATTAGCCTTCTTCTGAGCTTCCTGAATAGCATCAACCTTTTCCTTAAGGTCCTTCTCAAAGTCAAGTCTTGCGAAAAGAATCTCTGGAGTCTCAGTAACCTTAAGTCCTGTTTCTCTTAAGCCAAATGTAGCAAGGTCATCAAAATCTCTTACTCCTGCCTCTGGATTAGCTGGGTAAAGCTGTGCAAGAATCTTGTCTGTAGTCTCTGGCATGAAAGACTTAAGAAGATTAGCGCCGATTGTAATACTCTCAACAAGGTTATAGAGCACTTCTGCTAATCTGTCCTGCTGTGCCTCATCCTTTGCAAGAGCCCAAGGCATTGTCTCGTCAATATATTTGTTACATCTCTTAAAGAGTGTGAATACTTCTGTGATAGCATCTGCTACATGAAGTGTAGCCATCTTTGCCTGAACCTTATCTCTTGTTGCTGTTACAACAGCCTTAAGGTCACCGTCAATTGTAGCATTCTCTACGCCAGTCTTATTAACAACTCCACCAAAGTACTTGTTAGACATTGCAATTGTTCTGTTTACAAGGTTACCAAGTGTGTTGGCAAGGTCTGAGTTCATACGCTCAACCATAAGCTCCCATGAAATAACACCATCATTCTCAAATGGCATCTCGTGAAGAACAAAGTAACGTACAGCATCAACGCCGAAGAGGTCTACAAGGTCATCTGCATAGATAACATTTCCCTTAGACTTACTCATCTTACCATCATTCTGTAATAACCAAGGATGTCCAAATACCTGCTTAGGAAGTGGCTCACCAAGTGCCATAAGGAATATTGGCCAGTAAATTGTATGGAATCTGATGATATCCTTACCGATAAGGTGAAGGTCTGCTGGCCAGAACTTCTTGTACTGCTCTGAAGAATTGCCATCAGCATCATATCCGATACCTGTGATATAGTTAGTAAGGGCATCAAGCCATACATAAACTACATGCTTGTCATCAAAGTCAACCGGGATTCCCCATTTGAAAGATGTTCTTGATACACATAAATCCTGAAGTCCAGGAAGAAGGAAGTTGTTCATCATCTCATTCTTTCTTGAAACAGGCTGGATGAATTCCGGATGTGTATTGATATGCTCAATAAGCTTGTTAGCATATTTGCTCATCTTGAAGAAATAAGCTTCTTCCTTAGCCGGCTTAACTTCACGTCCACAATCAGGACACTTTCCGTCAACAAGCTGGCTCTCTGTCCAGAAAGACTCACATGGTGTACAGTACATGCCCTCATATGAACCCTTATAAATGTCTCCCTGATCATAAAGTTTCTTGAAAATCTTCTGAACCTGCTTCTCATGGTAATCATCTGTTGTTCTGATGAACTTATCATATGAAGTATTCATAAGATCCCAGATTCTCTTAATCTCTGTTGAAACATTGTCAACAAATTCCTTAGGTGTAATTCCAGCTTCCTCAGCCTTAAGCTCAATCTTCTGACCATGCTCATCAGTTCCTGTCTGGAAAAATACATCGTAGCCTTCCTGTCTTCTGAATCTTGCAATACTGTCTGCAAGAACAATTTCATAAGTATTACCGATATGTGGCTTGCCTGATGTATAGGCAATAGCTGTTGTCATATAAAATGGACCTTTACTCTGTGGCATATCAATTCCTCCATAATCTATTATTTTAATTCATCGCTATAACGCAAATGTAGTGTGAATCATTTATCCGTAAACTTTATCATAGAAAAATTTACAAAAAGTGTCAAGTCTGTATTAAGTATGATACAATATGTGAATAATAAATCAATATTTCTTATAATATTAATTAAGACAGAAATGAGGATTAGTATGCGTAATAAACAAATATGCCTTTTACATCAATTTCTTAACAAGGCTGTGAGCCTGCTGATAGTTTTTATAATGGTAATTACCCTGTCTGGCTGCAGCCTGCCCTGGAATCAGAAGCAGATATCAGAAACTACTATATCTGCCACAGAGGATAACGCTGATTTCACGGATTATGTAAACAACCTGTTTGCTGACCTGTTAAGTGCCGATATGGTATCTTTGCATGCCTATGTCGAACACCCCAAGGATTTCGGAATTAACGATTATGAGATTACTCTTGGCCGCTACGACCTTGACAATCCCGATGACTCCTCAGATTACACCGACATAATATCAACGCTTAAATCATTTGACAGAAGCACACTTTCAGCAAAACAACAGATAACGCTTGATGAGCTTCTTATGTATATGGAAAATGAGCTGGAATACAGTGATTTGTACATGTTTAATACACAGCTTCAGACAACTACAGGTATTCATGTCCAGCTGCCACTGCTTTTTGCTGAATATACATTTGAAGAAAAGAAAGATATTGACGAATATATTGAGCTGCTCTGCGATGTTGACGGATATTTTGAAAATATGGCTGCATTTGAGAAGCTTCGTGCTGATAACGGATATTTTATGGAAGACACCCTTGCCGATGAGGTAATTGAAAGCTGCAACTCATTTCTTGAGACTGCCGGTTTAGAAGATGGTGCAATGATATCAACCTTTAACGAAAAGCTTGCTTCTGTTGACGGACTTTCTTCACAGGATATTGCAGATTATAAAGCTAAAAATGTGTCCGCAGTCAATGAACATGTAATTCCAGGATACCAGTCCCTTGTAAATGTGCTTACTTCATTGAAAGGCTCTAACAGATATTCAGGCGGTTTATGCAATTATCCTGATGGTTCACGTTATTTTGAATATATTCTTTCTTCAACACTTGGCTGGAGCAAATCTGTTGACGAATACGATAAGCTGGTTGATTCTTACCTCAAGAAATATATGCTTAAAATGCAGTCGCTTGCACTTAAAGACTCCTCTATTCTTGATAAATTTGACACATTTTCATTCAATATGACAGACCCGGTTGGCATACTTACCGACCTTAAGAAAAGAATAACCGATGATTTCCCTGAGATTCCAGATGTGAATTATAATATCAAATATGTGTCAAAGGCGCTTGAGGACTACACCAGTCCGGCTATGTACTTTATTCCGCAGCTTGATAACCTTGATATCAATTCAATATACATCAATTCTTCAGGCACTTCTGCGAGTGAATTATATCCTACACTTGCACATGAAGGGTATCCGGGACACATGTACCAGACACAGTATTTTGCCGCAACCAATCCTGACTGGATAAGATACATTCTTGCACCAGGCGGATATGTTGAAGGCTGGGCATCATACGTTGAAGTTCTTTCTTATAATTATGCACAGACCGGCAACGATGCACTTAACAAAATGTATGCTGCTAATTATGCCACTGTCCTGTGCCTTTATGCAAAAGGGGATATTGGTGTTAATTACTATGGATGGAGTGAAGATGATGTTTACCGATTCATCAGCCAGTATGGTTTTGATGATAAATCAGTCGCCCACGAAATGTATTACGCATTTGTCTCTGACCCAGGCAACTATTGCAAATACGTTCTTGGAATGTTAGGATTTGAGCAGTTAAAGACTAAGGCTCAAAGCGAGCTTTCTGACAAATTCAATCTTAAAAATTTTCATCAGTATATACTCGACATGGGTCCTGTGCAGTTTGATATATTATTTAACAACCTTGATGCATGGATTAAAAAAGAAAAATAACATTAAAAATGGGATGTTACCTTAACACAATAGTCTGGTAACATCCCTTATTTATTTATATACTTCCACCCGGATAATAGCCGCCTGAACCATAGCCACAGCACATAGGCATACATATATTTGAACACAGGCAGAGTGCAACCCACGGAGCACAGCCTGTACAATATGTTGTAGATGACGGCCCCTGATACTGCGTTCTTCTTCCTGCATACCAGCTTCCACCGCTTGCAATACGCTGATACAACAGCTGATACTGCATATTGTCAGGATCAGAATCCAACGCACGCTTGGCATCTTCCAACGCAGTTGCTTCTTCTCCTTTTCCAAGATGTGCTAATGCACTATAGTAGTACCATCTTCCATCCCGGTCAGTTATGTTGTTAAGCACATTAATAGCTTCATCATAACTTGAATTATTAATATAATTAGCTGCCGCCCTCAGATGTACTGTTGTAGGATCATTACCACTCATATTATCATATCCATTGCCACCATAGCTTCCCGTATATCCGCCAAATCCAAATGGCCCGAATCCCCAGAAGCTTCCGAAATCTCCATATCCGCCCTGTGACTGGTTCTGATAATCACCATCATAACCATAATGGTCTGAACGTCCTGTTCCATATCTTGTCTGGCTGTATGACTGACTACTGTATCCTCCCTCACGCTCACGCATTATCTGGTTATATGCCTGCTGCACAAGCTTAAACATCTCTTCCGCCTGATCCTTATTCGGATTATTGATGTTAGCATCAGGATGATACTTTCGGCTCAGTGTTCTATATGCTTTTTTCACTTCATCATCGGAAGCATCCCTTGATACTCCCAACACTTTATATGGATCTGTCATTATGTTCCTCCAACTGCTTACCGGCAGTGTTATTTTTCTTCCTTCTGGCGGCGTAGAACTTTGTCCATACACCTGAATATATGATATTTCTTAACAGTTCTGCATTAGCAAGAATCGGCAGTCTCTCAAAAGCCCTTGCACATCCTGCCATATACGCTTTAAGTATGTTCTCTGCAAATGTATCAAAATCCTCTACATCCTTATGATACTTAAACACATTATAATTGTTCTTTTTCTCATCTTTTTCCAAATCATCATATGCATCCAGCAGATATATGAATCTGCCAAGATTATTGCCAAGCACCCTTAACTCATCACTCCACTCATCATCTTTCATGGCAGCAACTTCACCTAACAGTATACCAAACTGCTCTGCCGGCTTGTCAATGTTCGTTTCCTGTGCTTTTTCATATTCTGACAACTTAGAAAGGCTTTTCCTTATAATCTCTGCCTTCTGCGGATATTTCTTCTCAAGCTCTTTAATATCTCTTTTCAATACCCCGGCATAAGTTCTTTTCAAGACCTTTTTCTCATCGTACCAGTCGTCCATACATTTGTAATATGTCAGAAGGACATTCATGTCCGCAACATAATCTGAAACAACGTTACGCCTCACAGGATGCTTTCTTAATGGATGTGTGACGCAACGTTCCTCAGAGTATATAGTTTCCGGTTCATACAACCCTGTAAGAAGTATAACCAGAAATGTCATATCATAACTTAAGGAAATCTGCCCCTTCAATCCATGCGCTTCTGCCAGCGAATCACACAGACCACAATAGTATGAGCGGTATTTATCAAATTCTCTGAATTTCAGTTCTGGCTGATCAACAACTATATACCCATACATACTAAACTCATACCTCCATTTTCGCTTATCATATAACATTGAAAATATTCAGTCAATCAGCCTTTCAAAGATTAATAAATTATTAATACTATTTTTAGATATTATTCTTGTCGTCAAAATCAGTTCCCCACAAAAGGAAACTTGTATAATCATCTAGCGAATTGACTGGACGCATTACATCACTCTCGTCAAGATTGCTGGCAAATTCATTCTCACCGTCATCATAACCTTTATCGCCCTGCCCATTATCGTATCCGTTTCTGTACTCATCTTTTTCATGATTATAGTCAAATGCTGGAAACATTATGCCACCTCCTTTCGAAGGTAGTATGTTAAGTTTCACCTGGTTTTATCCGATATAATATTCAGCTGATAAATGTGTATTCAATCACACTTGATATATAAGGAGGAAACTTATGCGGATTACATCACAGATGCTGGCAGCTAACCAGCTTAAAGCAGGCATTGAGCCTTCATCAAAGACTCTGCTTGATTACATTCAGAATGATGACAATGACAGCCTTACAAGCCTGCTTTCCAAAAAAACTGATACTTCAACATCTTCACTTACTAAGAAATTACAGAAAGACGCTTACAAGAATATTAAAGATGATGCTGATTCTGTTACAGAGAATGCAGCTAAATTCACAGATGAGAAATCTACTCTTTTTGCTGATGCAGAAAAGACCGGTGATTATTCTGCAATATATGCGGATATCAAATCTATAGTTGATTCTTATAATAAGCTCTACAACACCCTTGGTAAAACATCAAGTTCTATCAACACTATGTGTTCTGACCTTTTAAAGGAAGCAGTTAAAGAGAACTCTGAAACATTATCTGCAGTAGGAATTGCGCTTAAAGACGATGGTTCTCTTTCAATTGATGAAAATAAACTTAAAGCAGCTGATACAGATACTTTAAAGAAAGCATTTGGAACATCATCAGAATTTGCAAAGAGGCTTGGAATTATTGGCACTAATGTATCATCACTTGCAAAAGCTAACATTAATTATGTTACCAACTCATATACATCATCAGGTGCTGCCTCTAACTCATCAGATGATTTATATTCACTTATGACAAGTAAGTTTAATTCTCGCGGTTAGAATTTCTGATAACGGATATGCCTATACGATGTCCGATTTGTTCAATATTATATATTTTAAAAACGTCCCCATACCAGCATTTATAATGTCAGTATGGGGACGTTTTATACATAATAGTTGCATATTCATTTTTTCATTCTACCTGATATCTAACTCTGGTGGAACATCAAGCTCGTGCGGAACTGGCGCACCGTTCTTCTTTCTCTGTCGTACACACTCGGTCAGCAGATATTCTATCTGTCCATTCACAGATCTGAAATCGTCCTCTGCCCACGCTGCAATGGCATCATAGAGTTTAGCTGATAACCTGAGAGGAACCTGTTTCTTACCTGAATCTGCCATTAGTAAAGACTTCCTGAATTAACTACTGGCTGGGCATCTTTGTTTCCACAAAGGACGACTAAAAGGTTGGATACCATAGCTGCTTTTCTCTCTTCATCAAGCTCTATAACCTGTTTTTCTGATAATCTCTCAAGCGCCATCTCTACCATTCCTACAGCACCATCAACTATCATCTTTCTTGCATCTACTATTGCTGATGCCTGCTGTCTCTGAAGCATTACTGCTGCTATCTCAGGTGCATACGCAAGATATGTAATTCGTGCTTCTATTATCTCAAGTCCGGCATCTGCTACTTTGCCCTGGATTTCTTTTCTTATTCTTTCTGCTACAACTTCACTTGAACCACGAAGGCTTCCCTCATCTGCAATTCCATCTCCCGTTGTATCTACATTTTCTGCAACATCATATGGATACATGCGGACAATATTACGGAGTGCGCTGTCACACTGTAATGAAAGATATTCCTTATAATTATCTACATTAAACACTGCCTTAGCTGTATCTGTCACTTTCCACATAACCGCAATACCAATCTCAACAGGATTACCAAGGCAGTCATTAATCTTCTGTCTACTGTTGCTCAGTGTCATTATCTTAAGTGAAATCTTCTTATTAGCTGACTGTGAATTATTTCCTGCTGCAATTGCCATTCCTGCAACACCTGCCATGCTAGCCAGATCAAGCTTATTTCCATCTCCTGTCACATCACCGCTCTGATTAAGCTTAGTTGACGCTGCCGGGTTAACAGCCACACAAAAAGGATTCACAAAGTAAAATCCCGCTTCTTTAATAGTTCCAACATACTTGCCAAAAAGTGTAAGCACAAGTGCTTCCTGTGGTTTTAATACCTTAAGACCGATAAAGAATATCCAGCCTATTGCTGCGTATACACCGCCTGCAACGATAAGTACTATCCATCCGGCTTTAGTCTCTGCCTGTTCAACCATAATCGAACCGACAATAATTGCTGCTATAGCTGCTGCATAAAGTAATATAAACAGTGTAACCATTGCAAGACCATTCTTGCTTTTCTTCAAAACCTTTTCTTCCATATAAAAATACCTCCTTAACACTCTGATTATTAATCTTGTTATCGATTATTCTTTTAATGGTGTCTTCGTTGATATTTGTATGATATCATTTTGATATCACATTGTCAAGATATTAACATCTTCAATTCTCAATTGGTGCATTGCGTTGTTTTTTGTTGTATTTAAATTCCGGCTATGCTATTATTTCTTTGGGACTTATCATTCACGGTAGGCGGTTAGCCTTTAGCCTCTTTTGAAAGGAGGTGATAGGCGTGCTAACTTTTTCAGATCTTCTTACATACACACTTGTATTAATTGAAGTTATAACACTTGTTGTTATTCTATCTGATAAAAAGACAAAAAAATAACCGCCCCAGCCTGGACAGTTTGGGCAGTTATTTTTTAACTCTCTAATCTACAAAGGCTAGCCGTCTATCGGTAAGTTCCTTTGTATTATCATAATACTCTATTCATATATTTATGTCAAACATTTGTCTTAACATAAAAATAAAAGCCTTACAACCTAGGATTCCCTAAATCATAAGACCTTCCAGTGCACCGCCAGGGGTTCGAACCCTGGACACCCTGATTAAGAGTCAGGTGCTCTACCAACTGAGCTAGCGGTGCGTAACTTATTTTGTTCTGTGCTTTTGTGTTGTCTCAAGCACAAGTGATATTCTATAGCAAGATTTAATAAAATGCAAGCACTTTTTTGTATTTATTTAAGAACAATTTAACTTTTTTTATAATTTTCTTGTTTTTTCATCATTTTGCCATGTTTTTTATATTGATATGTGCCTTTGTACCCCTTATAATTCTATTATATTTCCAAATATAAGAGAAAATATTTATATTTAATATACATTTATTAAGAAAAGAGAGTTGATATGAAGTTAAAAAAATTCGAACAACAGCCAAAACATGTTGACAACATCCCAATAGAGGCTATTAATCTTGATTCTGAACAGGAACAGCCACCAAAACCTGACAAAGCTGTTGGCAAGAATGTATTCCAGCCTAACAGCAAATACTTTACAATTGTTATATATGGTCTGCTTTTTGTGCTAGGTGCAATTCTTATATATAAGTTCATTGGTAACTGGCCTGCAACAGTCAAGTCGTTGGGCAATATATTCCATATACTGTCACCATTTCTTATTGGTGCCATGATTGCACTTGTTCTTTATCCGTTTATCAAGACCCTTTATAACAGGTTCTTCATGGGGGTATGCCATATCAAGTCCAAGAAAGCTGCCAAAATGCTTTCAATTCTTGTTGCTTACCTGATTGCTGTTGGCGCATTTGCAGTATTAATAGGCTTTGTTGTGCCTCAGATATACAAAAGCATTACAGAGATTGCCAATCAGGCTCCTGTATGGTACGAGAATATCCGCAACTGGTTCACTGAGTTTGAGGTTAGGCACGCCAATTCTTCTATTGATTACAATTTCATTAATCAGAAGATTGAAGATGCTCTTCCTAAACTTGTTGACTACCTGACTGGTACACTTACCAATATGGTTCCTTACATACTCAATACATCCATGGCCATTCTTTCAGGTGTGTTAAACCTTATTATTGCAATTATTGTATCCATCTACATGATTTCTGATAATAAGAACATCTTTTATCATTTTAAGAGATTTTTATATGCTGTGCTTCCTAAGAAAACAGCAGACAATACACGCATCATCTGTAAGAATTGTGCAAGCATTTTTATTAATTATATTATTGGCAAATCATTTGACTCAATTATTGTCATGATTATCTGCTTTATTATCATGCTGATTCTCAAACTGCCATATGCTGTTCTTATAAGCGTGATTGTCGGCATAACGAACATGATTCCGTATTTCGGACCATACATCGGTGGCGTGATTGGCGGTGTGATTATTGTTATCGCAAGCCCTATCAAACTTATAATATTTGTAATCATGATTGTCTGCATCCAGCAGGTTGACGGTCTGCTTATTGGACCTCGTATCATCGGCAGTACTACAGGTCTTAAGCCTGTATGGGTTGTGTTCTCAATAACCGTAGGTGGGGCGCTGTTTGGCGTAATTGGAATGTTCCTTGGAGTTCCCGTATTTGCCGTATTAAGCTACCTGTTAAACATTACAGTGCAGCATTTTCTGGACAAAAGAAAAGTCACCGTGCAGCCTTATGACTCGCCCGATGACCTTTAGTAAGTATTAGTACATTATTTCTTGGTATTAAGGATTCTCACGACATCGTCGAGGGAATTCTTAAACCTTACTACTCTGTAATTCGCTCCTTTATGCACATACATCACTTCTGATACTTTCCTTGCAAATGCTTTATTCTTCACAACAATTCTCCAAAAGCCTTTATATAGTATATGCATTTATTATTAATGATTTCTTACTGCGATAAGTTTACAGATAGGATTGCCCATCTGTGAAAATCTTGTCTCATACTCTGTCATTACATTACCCTCGTTAAGTACAGAGTCATTATGTAAGTCAAATGTGACAACAGGAAGCTCCCAGCCGGCCTCTTTAATCTCTTCTAACGAAAAATCGAATAAATCTTTATTATCTGTTTTAAATTCCACCTGTCCGTCCGGCTTTAATATCACATCATATCTTGCCATGAACTGTCTTGAGGTAAGTCTTCTCTTCGCATGTCTGTCTTTTGGCCATGGATCTGAAAAATTAAGGTATATTCTGTCTACCTCTCCCTCTCCAAACACCTCACATATTGCCTCTGCATCCATTCTGATGAATCTTAAATTAGGAAGCTGAAGCTCATCCTGTTTCTCTACAGCTCTTAAAAGTACGCTTGAATACTTCTCTATACCCACATAATTAATATCAGGATTATTTGCTGCCAGTGTTGTTATAAATGTGCCTTTACCCATACCAATCTCAATACGGATTGGATTATCGTTACCGAAAACCTGTGACCATGTGCCTTTCATCCCCTCTGGCTCTGTAAACACATATTCATTCTCTATCATTACTTCCCTTGCTCCGGGTACATTTCTAAGTCTCATAACCCACTCCATTCCTATTTCTAATAAATATTTAGCATTTTTCTATGCCTTCATGTTTCTTTGTAATATATTTACCATAAATATCACTTTTTGCCAAGCGGGGTTTACTTATGTACAATCCTGGGCTACAATGTATTTGTATATTTTATTAATCGGAGGAATTATCTCTATAATGAAAAAGCAATTTTTAAAAGGATTACTTATAAAGATAGCCAGCGCGACATCTGCCACTGTTTTGGTGTTCTCAGCTTTTGCAGCAGATACCCAGGCCGCAGCATACAGCAAAGTCTACAGCGAGACAGACACAACCAGCACAGAGGCTGTATGGCCGGATGCACCTGATGTCAACTCAAACAGCTGCATTCTTATTGATGCTGATACAGGTTCCATTCTTTTCGAGAGGAACTCTCATGAAAAATGTTATCCAGCCAGCACAACTAAGATTTTAACAGGACTCCTTACTATTGAGAACTGTAATATGGACGATGTTGTAACATTCTCACAATCAGCTGCCAACTCAATTAATGTATATGAGGATGCCAACTTAAGTTCTAAAGCGGGTGAACAATTTACTGTCAACCAGCTTCTTCACGGACTTCTGCTATATTCTGCCAACGAAATGGCTTATGCCCTCGGTGAACATGTGGCTGGCTCAATAGATGCATTTGTCGATATGATGAATGCCAAGGCAAAAGAACTTGGTGCTTTGAATACACATTTTGCCAATGCAAGCGGATTATATAATACCGACCACTACACAACGGCATATGATATGGCAATGATTGCAAGAGGGTGCTATAACAATGCTTCTTTTGTCAGCATTGATTCAACTGCCGATGCATATGTAATTCCTGCAACTAACATGTCTGCACAGCGTACAATAAGACACCGACACAAGATGTTAAAGGGTCGTGCCTACTATTATGAATACTGCAAGGGTGGCAAAACAGGATATACTGATGAATCACAGAATACACTTGTTACATTTGCAGAAAAAGACGGTATGCGTCTTATATGCGTTGTATTTAAGGAAGCCACAGATGAGATAAGATATGTTGATACAAGAACCCTTTTTGACTGGGGATTTTCCAATTTCCAGAAATCAACAACAACCGGAAGCCAGCTCGGAGCAATGTTCTCTAATGACAACTATTACAACTCGGCTGTTTTCTCAACTCTTTCACTAAACTTTGGACTAAATGCTTCATTTATCACAATACCTAATAAAAGTTCATTGTCAAATGTATCAATGACGGTTGATGATAATTATGACATGACCAATGAGAATGGTGTTATGACAACACATCTTAAGTTCTTATACAATGATAATACTGTCGGCACAACTACACTTAATATATCTGCTGCCGGAACAGATACCGGAAGCCTGCTGCCATACATTAATAATGATGTTTCATCATCTTATAAACCGAAAACATGTATCAGAATTAATATATGGATACTTGTTGGAATTGGTGCCGTTATTCTTTTTATCATCTACATTATTGAAGAACGGGCAAGAAGAAAAAGACAGAGAAGACACTATAACAGAAGAAGACGCAGATTATAATAAACAGAGGATTCGGAGCTAAACCCTGAATCCTCTGTTTTCTATATTATCAGTCTGTGTTTCATTACTAATTCCACCTTTTGAATATGTAAGGCCTGAATATACAGCCTGTGTATTCTTCATAAGCGGCTCAGAATCATCCTGTTTACTAACCTCATAAAAGGATGCCCTGAGTTTCTTTAAAAGCCCTGTAATTCTGTTAATCTCATTATTATCAAGACTTACAGATGCTGAAATAAGTGACCTCTTCATATGATTATATATTACAAAAAGATTAGCTGATATCTCATACTGCATATCAAGTCCGCATATAAGCTGGTCTATAACCTTCTGCGCCATATATATATTATTATGTGCCTGCTCAGCACTATCACTCTCACATGCATCATTAAGATATTCTATAGCCATATCATACAGAATCACAACAAGCTGTGATGCTGTAGCCTGTGTAATTCTATACTGAAATGTCTTAATTGTTTCTTTAGTCATAGCATCCCTTTCCTATATAACCATTGAATCTTAAACTACTGTAATAACTGTAATACCTGTGAAGGTCTTTCATTAGCCTGTGCAAGTATTGACGTAGCTGCCTGTGTAAGAACTGTTTCAGAAGTATAAGTAGTCATCTCTTCTGACATATCAGTATCTATCATTGTTGATAATGACTTGGTAAGGTTCTCACTTGAAACCTCAAGGTTATTAGTTGTATGATCAAATCTGTTCTCGTATGCACCAATTCTTGAACGTATTTTATTAGTCTTATTAATAGCTTCGTCTACAGTAGATATCGCCCTTGATGCTGTATACTGAGTCATGACATTCATATGTTCCGTGCCAAGTGAATAAGTTGTTATTGCTGGAATATCAATAACGATTACCTGATCCTGGTTAGCACCTACATGTATGCTCATAGTTCCAACATCTGTTACTTCCTGACTTATAGTTCTTGCTGTACCTGCACCTGCAGCTGACTGTCCATCATTGTTACTATCGTCAAATACAGTACCTGCCGCATTACCCGGAACATCCATTGAAAACTCTTTGTTATTAACATCTGTTACTGTAATTACAGTACCCTTTGTTGAAAGAATTGCCGAATCAGCAAACCCAATTCGCTTCCCATCATCTCCTGTAGCAATCTCTGCCTTAACATCGCTTCCTTCTACATATATACCATCTTGTGTTGCTGCCTGTGGTATTCCCAAAATATCTGCAAGCTCTGCATTATCACATGTTATATTCATCTTCTGGTCGCTTCCATACTGGTTAGTCATAATAACAAGTGTTGAACCAGCGTAATCTGCTGTTGGCACATAACCTGCATAATCAGTACCATTAGCTGCTGTATCATTATTAAGGTCTTTAACTGTAAATGCAGAACCCCCTGTGATGTTAACTCCGTCAATAATCTTTCCCATCACCTTATCAAGTGTATCACCTTCGGAAATGCTTATCTTGTAGCCATTAATGTTTATTGCTCCAGCCTGTTCTTCTGTTATAGAAGCTGTTGATGACATAGTAATACTTCCTGCTCCTACCGCTATAGCCTGTCTTGCATCCTCAGTAACAGTTATTCCATATACACCTGCTGTATAGCTGTCAGATACAGAAAGCTGATTAACTCCCTGAAGATCTGAATATACTCTTCTTGAAAGATTACCGTTAATAAGAGACTGTGTATTGAATTCTGTCTGATCAGATATTCTGTCAATCTCGTTATTAATCTGTTCTATCTCTTTCTGTATAGCTTCTCTTTCATCATCTGAATTAACATCATTAGCAGCCTGAACGCTAAGTTCCTTTAATCTTGTGAGCATACTCTGGATTTCTGTAATTGCACCTTCTGCTGTATTTAAAACAGAAACTCCATCAGCTGTATTATTCTGGGCCTGACTAAGACCTCTTATCTGTGCTCTCATCTTTTCAGAAATAGCACATCCTGCAGCATCGTCCTTAGAGCCATTTATCTTGTATCCTGATGATAATCTTTCAATTGATGTTGACAGATTATTCTGTGATTTCTGTAATGCATTGTTGGCAACAATCGCTGCCACATTAGTTCCTATTCTCATATCTTAACCTTTCTGTCTGTCCAATTTACCTGTTCATGCTCTATATATCGGACTTTCTGTGCAAATCTTTAGCCTGCAAGCAGTTTTACAATCTGTGCTGCAATTTCATACAGCTTATCTGTTGCCACACTGTCAGCCGCTGCTTCATAAGTCACATATGGCACGTCTGACGATTTTGTAATGTTGACGGTCACATTTGTAAATCCAAATCCTTCTTTTAAATTTTCTTCCATATCCTCAAGAAGCTGGCTTCCTTCATCTGAAACTGCTGTGTCACTGACAATGTACATACCAAGACTTTCTCTGTCAGCCTTAGCCTCAACAGAAACTTTTCCTAATACGCTGCTTAGCATGTTTACAGATATACGACCTTTATTGTCGTCATCCTGAACCAATGTAAGTTTCAGCATACCTGTACTTCCTGAGTCTGTTATATACGGTATTCTGTAATCATGCCTTAATGCCAGATTCTTAATATATCCGATTGTTCTGTCCTTAAGTCTTAAATCCAGAAATCCCTCGTAATTGACATCTATCTGTGTATCAAGGTCTCCTGCTTTGGAAAGAACCTCCTGAAGTTCTTCCTCTGTCTCATCTTTCATTTCTTCATACATAAGTGACAGTTTTTCTTTATGTCCGATTTTTTCAATCGAATCCCTTGCATAATCACGTGTTGTCTTAACACCTCTGATATCCGGGAACTGTCCGGATTCTAAAAATGCTTTAACAGCCTGTATGTTACCACTGTTTATTTCTGTATCTGCATTTCTTATCTGCCTCAATATATCAGCTCCTGCCTGCACTGCTGCCTGCTGTTCCTTAAGATATTCCTCATAATATTGTTCCTCGGCTGCCGCATCATAGTTATCCTCTAACTGTTCAATAAACATTTCAACGGACTGTTCTCCGATTCCGGATGAGTTATCCACATTCTTTAATGTATTCGGGGTAACTAATCCACCATTTGCCATAAATAATGCACTGTAATAGTTAGCAATTCCGCTTACCTCTGCCATTCCTGTATTCTCATCAATAACAGCGTCCATGTCATAATGCTTTCTTGAATTATATGCAGTCATAAGATTATTCATAGTGACCTCAGCTCCCTGCTTAATCAGCGCACCTGCTGCCACTCCGGCATCTCTGGTGAATATATTCATCATCTGGTATATTCCTATAAACTGCTTTCTCTGCTCTTTAGTAATACCATTGGTACGGTCAAGCTTATAAAGAAACTTTGAAAACTTCTCCTCATTATCCTTAGATGCTTTATCATTAGCCTCTGTAAGATATTCGTTGACTTCCTCAATTGAAGCATTCATTGGATTTACTCCGTCTTTTATCATATTAAGAACTGTCTCTGGTTTCATATTCTTAATAAGATTATTAATCATTGCATTAACAGATTTGACTATCTCTACATTTTCCTTTGTCATATCCATGTTATTAGCAGCCAGTACCTTTATTGCTTCCTTGTCCTCATCAGTTCCCTCAAGTCCAAGCTCCCTAATAATATCATCCGCACTTTCCTGTACTGCCTTCTTTAATGAATCACCTAAATCGCCTCTTATCTGAGTTCCGACTGCCTCATAAGTTTCATTCATCTTGTCAAACATACTGGCAAATACACGCGCAGGATTTCTTACTATCTCATTCAATGTCTTTCTTGCTTCAAGAACATCTGTATATGCAATCTGCGCTTCTTCATACATTTCATCCGCCTGTTCATATTCCATAAGCATTGAATTAAGCTCATCTATCGGAGTTGTAAGAATAGAAATGTTATTCTTAACGAGATATATAGACGCATTTGCACTCATAAGAACTCTTGCTGTTACAAGCGTGTCATACGCCTTATCTGCTGCCTGCTGTACATCAGATGCCTGATTTCTAACTTCACTATTTCCTGTGCTTACTGATGCTGCACTGTATTCAATTCTGAAGCTTCTTGCATCCATCTCCAGCTTAAGGCTTGCTATTGTAAATGTTTCCCCTTTTGATACCACATTTGCAACATCTGAATACTCTGCCCTGTTAATAGTATCAAGAGCTGTCCTTATATCATCAATTGGCGAACCTGTAACGAGCGTATTCTCTGCCTTGCCTCCAAGCTTCATGTTATCAAGTATCTTATTAAGCATTTCATCAGGGTCAGCCTGAATCTTTTCAATATCTATCGCATCAAGCTGTGCCTTATATTCAAGATTTTCTTTAGTAACAGGAATCTGTGCATTAATAAATGCTCTTGCATCCGCAAGTGTATTATCATTAACCTCAAGACCTGACGAAGCAATTATCTTCTCAATTCCCGGCCTTAAAGCTTCAAAATCAGCGTCAGATATTGCATCTGCGCACTTTCCTATTGTAACGCCATCCGCACTGATACTTGATGAGGTTGCCGCCTGTGCCTGATATATTCCAGCAATTGAAGGCTCTATGCGATTAGCAACCATGTAATTCTTTGTGTTCTCTGATAATGGCTTTAACTCTTTACTCTTTTCAAGTGTGCCTTTAACCTCAGCAACACTTTCATCATTGACAGCTATATCTGCTCCCTGCATACGGCTCTCGACACTTGCCGCTGTTGCTGCACTTCCAGTCACACTCTCAATCTTATCCTTGGAAACTGCTGTGCCATAATTAACATAATCATCAGAGTGCATCGCAAGTTCAATCTTAATTTTCTCAATAATATTAACCATATCATCTGGTGTAGCATCTGTAAGATTAAAGCCGTCCTCATCTAGCTTTACCGCATCAGCACCTGATAACTTCATCATCAATGCCTTAAGGCTTATCTTTGCACTGGAAGCACTCGCCATAATCTGGCTCTTTACATCATCTGCCTCCTTAAGAAGTCCCTCATATGTATTGTCATTTGCAGCTGTCACACTGCCAGAGATTACCACTCCTGCAAATGAGCCTGCCACACCTTCACTTTTAACCGCCTTATTTTCTTTATAATTAATAGATGTTCCCTGTGCCGCAACATCTTTATTAAAATTCGCGCCTGAAACTGTATATGTCATATTCTGCTGCCTTTCTTATTTACTATCTGAAACAATCACCCATTGTCATATAATAAATATTTCGGCAGATATGGCGGGATAATTGAGAGATTAGTGGCAACAAATAAAAAGGAAGCCAATTCAGAATTAATGAAAAATCCAAACCAGCTCCCTTTCTCTATATTATTCTCCTATATCTTCGTAGCATGAACCTTAGAAACATCACCGTTAAACTCATACACAGCTATTCCATACTTATGTAAGTTAATAAGCAATGACTGCGGATATCCATCACAATCTCCCTTAACGGCTGTAAGAGTCTTCTTCTGGTCAGCTTCATTATCTCCAAGAACCAGCTTATACTTAGTCTTGAACGGAACTCCTATTCTGAAGCTGTCTCTTTCAACTGGTGTAAAATTAAGTACAAAGAGAAGATTCTTCTTTCCATCCGGACTGATTCTCATAAATGATAAAACGCTATTATCTTTATCATTGGCATTAATCCATCTGAATCCTTCACTGCTGTAATCAGTAGCATACAGACATGGATAATTCTTATTAAGCTTCAGACACTTCTTCGTAAAATCCTTAAGTTCTGTATGACTTTCATCCTCTAACAGATACCAGTCAAGAGCACGTTTCTCACTCCACTCATTCCACTGACCAAATTCCTGTCCCATGAATAAAAGCTTCTTGCCAGGATGTCCACACATATATGCATATGCCAGCTTAAGATTCTTGAACTTGTCCTCCCTGTCACCAGGCATTTTACCAAGCATAGAACACTTAAGATGTACAACCTCATCATGTGAAAGCACAAGAATAAAATTCTCGCTGTAAGCATACATCAATGAAAATGTCATCTTGCTATGATTAAACTTTCTGAAATATGGATCAAGCTTCATATATTCAAGGAAATCATGCATCCAGCCCATATTCCACTTAAATGTAAAGCCAAGACATTCCCCATTGTCAGGATCACCACTTACCATAGGCCATGCTGTTGACTCCTCAGCTATAGTTATTGCCTGTGGGAATCTCTTCTTTAACATGCTGTTAAAATGCTTTAAAAAGCTGATTGCTTCGAGATTACCGTTGTCACCATATTTGTTAGGAACCCAGTTTCCTTCTGTCCTTCCGTAATCCAGATACAGCATTGAAGCAACAGCATCAACTCTTAAACCATCAATATGGAACTTGTCCACCCAGAACATTCCATTAGCAATAAGGAAGTTAGCCACTTCATTCTTGGAATAATCAAATACCTTCGTTCCCCAGTCAGGATGCTCTCCCTTTCTAGGGTCTGCATACTCATATACACAGCTTCCATCGAAATTAGCAAGTCCATGTGCATCCTTTGGAAAATGTGCCGGTACCCAGTCAAGAATTACACCAATTCCTTTTTCATGCATATAATCTACAAAATACATGAAATCCTTAGGTGTTCCGTATCTTGCTGTAGGTGCATAATAACCTGTTACCTGATATCCCCATGATCCATCATATGGATACTCTGCAATTCCCATAAGTTCAATATGTGTATATCCCATATCTGAAACATATTTTGCAAGCTCAGGTGCCAATTCTCTATATGTATAAAATCCGTCCTCTGTTCCATCATCTTTCTTCTTCCATGAGCCAAGATGACATTCATATATAGAAAGAGGTGCTTTAAGATGATTCTCTGTCTTCTTCTTCTCAACCCATTCAGAATCTTTCCATTCATAACCTGAAAGATCAGCAACTATTGATGCTGTCTCTGGTCTTAACTGTGCCTGATTAGCATATGGATCTGCCTTGTAAAGAGCCTCTCCACTCTGGGAAATAATAAGGAACTTATACATATCCCCTGCTTTAGCTCCCGGTATGAACAAATCATATATTCCACCATCTGAAATCTTCTTCATATCATAACCATATGCATTCCAGTTATTAAACTCACCTATAACATAGACTTCTCTTGCAGCAGGTGCCCACACAGCAAAATACACACCTTCTTTTCCGTCTTTTACTCCAACATGCGCACCCATTTTGTTATATATCTCATAATGAGTTCCCTGTCCAAAAAGATATGCATCCAGTTCTGTGATTGCCAGCTGCTCGTATTTTTGCATATTCTTCATAAAATCCTCCATTATATTATTATTATCCTACACGACACTTATGGGTCCCCTCAGATATCCCACTAATTAATAGTATATTACCACATTAGCAAATTAATTACTACATTTCATTAGCAAAAAAAATGTTCATTTCACATATATTATGTTATACTGTAAATCGCATTGAAATAAATGCTTTATATAAGTTAGAAAGATGAAAAGGAGTATTAAATTCTTATGATATACTATATTGTTAACGAAAGTTTCACTAACATAATAGCATTTGTCAGCATCCTGTTTGCTTTCGCATTTACAATAGCTGCAATTGCTCTTGGCAAGAATCTTCTTCCAAGAGATGCCGGAAGAGCTTATGCCATCAACGGAAGTAAATCAGTTGGAAAGCCAAGAGGCGCCGGCATGATTTTCATTCTTACATTCACAGTCACATGTGCATTATTCGTAAACTTAAGTGCCGAGCTTATCATTTATCTTATACTTGTGCTTGCCGCAATGCTCAGCGGATACCTTGATGACAGTGCTTCATCACCATGGGGTAATTTAAAGAAAGGTCTTATTGACCTTGCAATATCGGTTATGGCGGCAGTTACTTACCTGCATTACAACCCTAACACATTTGACCTTGCATTCTTTGGAAAGACAGTAACTCTTAATCCAATCATCTATGCAATACTTATTATTATACTTATATGGGTAAGTATCAATGTTACTAACTGTTCAGATGGTGTTGACGGCTTATGTGGTACACTTTCAGTTGTAACACTTGCTTCAGTGTATGTACTTTTTAAGTCATTTAATATTGAATCAGCTTACAGACACACCGTTCTTATTATGATTGTGTGTATCCTCGGCTACCTGTGGTTCAACGCATCACCAAGCAAGCTTCTTATGGGTGACGCCGGTTCGAGAGCAATAGGAATATTTATAGCATTTACATTCCTCAAGCTCCATGCACCGCTGCTTTATATTCCAATGGCACTTATAATTATTCTCGATGGCGGACTTGGTCTTATCAAGGTTTCATTCATGAGATTTCTTCACATCAACCTAATGAAGAACCTTCGTACACCAATCCACGACCATATGAGAAAGAATAAAGACTGGTCAGATACACAGGTTGTTTTCAGATTCACAATTATCCAGGTAATTCTTGGTCTTGCAGTAATATATGGATTAATGTTCTGATATTAAATATATTAAAATGGCATGTCAGTTGAATTTCTGACATGCCATTATTTCTGTTCTGAGAGTTTCTCAGCCTGACGCCGCCTGCGTCTGTGCTCTCTCTCTTTTATCTGCTTTTCATATATCTTAAGTGCACCCTTTTCATCAGTGTGCTTCATAATTCTGACTGCATAATATCTGCCTTCTTCGGTCTGTTTAACTCTGAAACGCCCCTTTATAAGTCCATGTTCATCACACGTAAACAAGCCGTAATAGCATTTCGAATTAGTAGCAAACCACTTAACCGTTCTTGTCATAGTCCTGCCACATAAAAAACATTTGCAGGAACGTACATTTCTGTCACTTGCAGCCTTGTCCCTTGTAGCAAATCCCTTTGAAATATACTTCTCATAAGTTCCAAAGTTAAGATATACCTCGTCCTTTCTTGACTCTGGAATTGTAAATGTGTCTATACTACAGAACTTCTTAACTCTGTCAAAATCCAGCTTCTTCATTATCTTGGCTGTGTACCTTGCATCACTCATTGCTGAATGATAATGCTCATCACCCTTGATTCCCTGCTCATCGATTGCAGATTTAAGATTCATGCGTGTCTTGCCATCTGAAAAATTAATACTGTAAAGTTTCTGAAGATCAAGATACAGAAGCGGCTTTGGGAAATTCTCCGGAACATCATAAAACTTCATATTTCGTCTTAATTCAGTAATATCCATGCTTCCCCATGTAACAAATGTATAATCTTCCCCGCACCATTCAAGAAATTCAGTAACACCCGATACGAAATCCGTTCCGTTAGCAAGGTCATTTTCTGTTATCCCTAATATCTTCTTGACTGTATTCTGCAGCTTTGTATACACCTGTGGCTTAATGGTACACTGCCACTCATCCACAATATCAAGCTTCTCATTAACCTTCGCCGCACCTATCTGTATAATCTCAAAAGGAAAATGATCCTCAGAAAATTGTTTTCCCTTGGCACTCTGATTCCACTCAAGATCCATAACAATATAATTCATAAACATTTTCCTCTGTTACTTATTCTAATCTCGTGATATCTACATATTAAAGCAAACATATTATAGCGTGTATATGGGCGTATGTCGATAATATTTTATGAAGATATTGCAATAAGCTACGCTCTTGCATCAAATGTATTATCTGCTCCTGCTGCTATATTATCACTTTCTTTGCTCTTTAATGCCTTTCTTTCTGCCGAATAAGCTTCATAATATGTTGTTTTTAAAGCAGAATTAACCTTTGTCTCCGCCTTTGTTTCTTTTGCCTGCCAGCCAACACCGCCTGTATATGTAAGTATCTCTTCTCCGTCTTCATTATATACATGAACTGCTGAACCAAAGCCTTTTCCCTGACACTTTGCCTCATACGGCTCTCCAAATAACATGCACAGCCATCTTTTATCCGCTTCCTGCACTTCTTTCATGACAGATGCATTGCCAAAACCTGTCAGATAGCTGAATTTTCCAATCAAAGCAGCCCTGTCTGGCGCAACCTTGCTTATTTCTGACTTTCTTAAACTCTTAAATTCATTTCCCATATATTCATTGTTCTGTGCATCTTTTTTCGCCATTTCAGCAATTTTATCTTTTAAAGAGTCTGTCAGTTTCCATTTATTCTTTTTAGAAGCCGCAACAACACTGGTATCTGCGCTTCCCATTACATTAGATATATTCATGCCTGCCTCCTGAAACCACATTTTTACAAATGCTTCTTATTATCTGATATCGGCATAATTGTGTATATATTCCATAAGGTCGTTGTAAAATGCCCATTTTCTTCTCCGCCTCGTCTAATGCAGCATCATAGCTTGCATGGGTTCTTGTGCAACGCTCAACTATATTGTCCTCTCCATCTATGATAACCCCTCTGTAATACTCACACTGGTAATCTTTGTTCCAGACCTTTTCTACCTGTGGTGTGAATGTTCTTTCTTTTCCCTGCATATTTTCCCCTCCTGAAAGCTGGTCTTTATAATATTAACATATTGTCTTATTAAAACACAGTATACAAATTATTATTGTGTAACTATTGCTATAGATAATAAAATAAGATTGTAAACTCAAATTGAGGAGATGGCAGGCAAATTTGACCGGAATCAGATTAAACAGAATTGCTCTTATTTCAGAAGCTTTAAATTTACTTTTTATTTTATTATCAAAAGCAATCGTAGAAGCTATTTTTAGCGGAGTTACATCTGCTCTTAATACATTATTGATAATAATAGTTGTTCTCTTATTTTTAGTTGGAAGTGCTTTTTTAATCACATATTTGGTTCAGAAAAAATGGGATGTTAGATTCTTATGAGGCTTTTTCAGATATCATGACTGAGATAGAATTTAAACATTGGCAGGAGCGAAAAAAAACAAATATAAATATTTGCAGTTTTAAAAACAGATATGAGAGAAATCCCATATCTGTTTTTTCTTGTATATACAATTAAAAAGCAGCAACGATTAATCGCCACTGCTTATCCCTTCTTAATATAAATGTTCCCACCCAGAGTCGAACTGGGGATTGAGACTTAGGAGGTCCCCGTTATATCCACTTAACTATGAGAACAACTTGGCTAAACACCAAGAGAGATTTTATCACAAAACATCAGCAAGGTCAATGATACCCTGAGATTAGATTAAAAAGAAACTGCCACCCGGCGATTACAATCGCCTGAGTGGCAGCTTCCATAAACACATTTATCGGATTAGTTTAATTATTGTAACTTGAACTTATCAATTGCCTCCTTAAGAGCCTCTGCAATATTATCAAGTTCAACTGTAAATTCGTTAAGGTCGTGCATTGTCTGCTCAACATCAACGGCTGATGCTGTAACCTCTTCAGAGGCTGCGGCAGTCTCAGTTGCTACTGCTGCAACATCTTCCATCTTGCTTACAACATTATTTCTATTAGTATCCATAGCTTCATTGAGCTGTGTAATATTATCAAGACCTTCCTTAAGTCCGTTAACTGAATCAGAAATTGTATTAAACAGTTCCTTAGCATCCTTAATAGAAACATTCTGTTCCTCTATAATACCAACTGACTCATCCATTGTCTGCTCAACCTGCTGTGACTTAATAGTAATCTCATTAACAATCTGTTTAATCTCGTCAGTTGACTGCTGTGACTGTTCAGCAAGCTTTCTTATCTCATCAGCAACTACTGCGAATCCCTTACCGCTCTCTCCTGCTCTTGCTGCCTCAATAGAAGCATTAAGTGATAACAGGTTAGTCTGCTCTGTAATTTCTGTAATGGCATCTGATATAAAATTAATCTTCTCTATACTGCTTACCATCTCAGATACAACTGCTTTAGAAATCTTAGAGTTATCAATTGAACGCTGTCCCTTAGTAATAAGTTCATCAACAATTGTAAGTCCCTTATTACTTAACTTCTGTGTTTCAACAGACATCTCACTGATATCAGTTACATAAGCCTTAGTTTCCTTTAATCTGTCTGCAAGATTCTCTACTTCCTGTGTTGCTGTCTGTGTACTGTCTGCCTGACCTGATGCACCAACTGCAACACTCTGTATAGCCTCTGAAACCTGACCTACTGTCTCTGTAGTAGACTTAGATACTCCTGCAATCTTAGCCGATGCATCTACTATAACTCCACTCTTTTCCTCAACGCCCTTAATAAGAACTGCCATGTTCTCAACCATGTTGTTAAAGTTATTCTCAAGGTCTCCAAACTCATTCTTCTTCTTTACATCAATTCTGTCTGTTAAATCACCACTGGCAACATCCTTCATATGGCCAGAAACCTTCTTAATCTCCTTAGTCATAGAAGCTGTAACTGAAAGTGCAATACCAATTCCAATAACAAATGCTATAATACTGAATATAACAGTATTGCTAATCATCTTATTAGTTGTAGCAGATGTTTCTTTAGAACTGATAAAACCAACAAGTGTCCATCCTGTAACAGCATCCTTAGATGTTACTACATGTACCTTTTCACCATTAATGTTTTCATCAAATGAAAATGCTTTATCATAATCATCCTCTGTAAGACCTTTAACTGTACTCCAGCAATTCAGTCCTGATACTGAATCTGTTACATACTTGTTATTATCATTATTAACAAGTATATTACCATCTTCATCTGCAAGTACAACAAATCCTGTATTAAGAAGTCCGATACCCTGTACAAAATCAGTAATCTCAGAAAAATCAATATGCATACCCACAGTACCATAATTCGTTCCGTCTGAATGCTTAATTTCCTGTGAAACAGTAATTATTGTCTTATCAAAATCCTTGCTGTAATATGGCTTTGAAAAATAAGCATAAATGCTGTTTCTTGCCTTAAGACCTTTACAATCTGTGTACCATACTTCCTTAGTTCTGTCTACACCATTCTCAAGACCACCCTTACTAAGTGTCTTACCAGTCTCTGGGTTATATTCTCCCCAACCTGTAATCTCAAGATTAGTATTAGTAGCAAAGAACGCTCTTTCTGCACCATTAGTAACCTTAACTGATGCAATAAGAGAATCTCTTACTGCCTTAACATTATCACTTAATGTTCCCTGATCCTCAAGATGCTTTACTTCATTCTTTCTTGTAAGCAGGTCTACCGGCTGCGACAGAGTCTTAAGATATGTAGTAAACTGATTCTGTGCTTCATTCAAAGTCTGCTCACTTGTTACCTTCATGTTATTTTCCATTGAAGACGAAGTTGTTGTAATTGAACTTACCATAAGCATTACAATAGGAATTGTAATGGCAACAACGAAAAATAAAACAAGCTGAAAGCCTAATTTTCTGAAAAACTTCATAGCTTTCCCTCCTCGTTGATAATTAATAATATTTAGTTGACATTTCCGATTTCTTATATGCCTTGTATTATAATACCACATTTGTAATAATATGTAAATTTCTATATTAAATACATTTTATTATGAAAGCATATATTTAACAACAATATCAGTCAGTAAATCTAACATTTCCCTGAAGCCATATCTGTCCTTTGAATCTGCGGCCTACGGCTGGTTCTCCAAGCAGATGTTCCTTATTAACTGCTGTAGTTATAATAAGACTGTTACATTCAAGAACCATAATATATATCTTCTCACCAGTGTATATATTCTCCTCTTCACGCAGTTCAAGAATCTCTCCTATGACGGAATACTGGTCACATTCTACACCGCATGGCATAAATGTTGAGTCTACTATAGTAAATATATCTTCCTTCATGACACGGTTAGAAAGTTCATTGTATGTATCAATATCTTCAATTGTAAGGCTCTCAATTGCATCCTCATCTCCATTCTTTGCAGCCTGAATAAGATTCTTTCTTGCAATTTCATCCTGTCTGCTTTTCTTAGAATTTCTTTCCTTTCTCACCGGAAGCATAATAATTCCACCAAGCGACAGTCCTGTAAGTGCCACCTTTTTGTTTCTGATTGGTACTTTACCAATTTCGTTCTTTCTGTCAGGATTAAAATCATCCGCATTAAAATCCTTACCACTGTACAGATAATCAAGATAATCCATTACATTCTGAAGATAAAATATAAGCGTTACTCCTGTCTTTAATTCATCACATATAACTGCATAGGATTCCTTGTCAAGATGTCTCTCAATAGTCATCTCCTCATTGTCACTTAAAGCCTTCCCCACAACAAACGGAAAATAATACTCATATTTAAAAATATTCTTTTCATATCTTCCATACACATACAATCCGGTTGAGTTGCTAAGGCGCAAGATAATAACGCCACGATCTAATTTCTCGTGGCGTATCACAAATCCTTCTTTTATGCTTTCTCTAATTCCTGTTTTTATAAATTTTGCCTCAGCCTCTGATGTCATATTATCAAATCCAAGGGTTCTTATATATAAATTCATAGCTGCTCCAATGCTCTATTCTGTATCTACTATAAACATAGTAAGCTGCTTTAATAAGTTATACTCTACATTTTCAGTATAAGGTGTTCCATCTGCATGCTCTGTCATTCTTATAACAGGTCTGTCTGCAGCTTCCTTATTCTGTCTTATAACTACAGCTTTTTCGCCATCACTTGTGTAAACTGTACAGCCGACAGGGTATGCAGCAACTGAGTCTAAGAATTTTGAAGCAATTGTAGGGTCATATTTTACTCCCGAATGCACTTTGATGTATTCAATAGCTTCATATATCTTCATCTTCTCACTGCCTATGCCACTTATCATACTGTCAAAATCATCACAGATAGAAACAAGCTTAACTTCTGGTTTAAGCCTGTCACCCTTATGCTGGAAAGGATATCCTGAGCCATCAATTCTTTCATGGTGAAAGAGAATAATCTCCTTTGCCACGTCAGGAAGCCATTCCTCGTCCTGCAGTGAGCTGTATCCAAATATAGTATGCTTCTTATATTCAACAGCATCTTTATTAGTCATCTTATTCTCACTAACATTAACATAAGGAACATTAATATATCTGAGTCCTATATCATGAAGTATTGCTCCCATCGCAATATTATGTATCTGTTTATTACTCATTTTAAGCCTTAATGCCATAATTGTTGACAAAGTACATACATTAATACAGTGTGTATACATGTCAGTACTTACATTCCTGATTTCAGTAATATTATTCACAACCTCCGGCTCTGCAATAACTGTATCAAGTATTCTCTGTGCCTCATTAACAATTATCTTAAGTTCTTCATTATGTTTATAAATGTGTTTTTCTAATATTTTTTTTACTATCTGCCTTGAATTATTGGCAGTTTCTTCAAGTCTGTATGGATATTCTTCCTCTTCCCGTGCCGTATCACTATCAGAAGTATTCTCCCTGACAATTCCCTCTTTTTCGTCTTTTATGTATACAGTTCTTACTCCAAGATTAATTGCTCTTTCAATAAGTTCATCTGTCAGAGCAACATCCGCATGAATAAGAACAGTCCCCGAATGCGACAATATAGGAAAAGCTAATATATCGTTTTCTTTAAGATTATCAACACTAACCTGTTTCATAAGCCGCTCCATCCTTAACAAAAGATTTATTAGTCCCCCAGTTACTAGGTAAAAGATAGCATATTTTAATTAATATTACAATGAATATTGACTTATAATTATATTAGTGTTATATTGACATTGTTAAATTATTATCAATCAATATTGCACGAATCAAGTTATGGAGGAAATGTTATGTCAAAGAATTTAACTGAGAATTACCCAATTGTTGACACAGTCGAAGCTCTTGAAGAAAGGCTTGCCGGTGTACGGGAGGCTCAACGCATCTTCGCAACTTATACTCAGGAACAGGTAGATAAGATATTTACTGCTGCTGCACTTGCTGCCAATAAAGCAAGAATTCCTCTTGCCAAGCTTGCAGTTGAAGAAACTGGTATGGGAATTGTAGAAGATAAGGTTATCAAGAATCATTATGCCTCTGAATACATTTATAATGCTTACAGAGATACTAAGACTTGTGGTGTTATTGAAGAGGATAAGGCATATGGAATTAAAAAGGTTGCTGAACCTATTGGAGTTGTTGCAGCCGTAATCCCAACAACTAATCCAACTTCAACAGCTATTTTCAAAACTCTTATTTCACTTAAGACTAGAAATGGTATTATCATAAGCCCACATCCACGAGCTAAGAAATCGACAATTGCAGCAGCTAAGGTTGTTCTTGAAGCTGCTGTTGCAGCAGGTGCCCCTGAGGGAATCATTGGCTGGATAGATGTTCCTTCCCTCGAGCTTACAGATACACTTATGAAGGAAGCAGATATTATCTTAGCTACCGGCGGACCTGGAATGGTTAAAGCTGCTTACTCTTCTGGAAAGCCTGCACTTGGTGTAGGTGCTGGTAATACTCCTGCTATCATCGATGAATCAGCAGATGTAATACTTGCTGTTAACTCAATTATTCATTCTAAGACATTTGACAATGGTATGATATGTGCTTCTGAACAGTCTGTAATTGTTGACAAGAAGGTTTACAAGGCTGTTAAAGAAGAATTTGCATACAGAGGCTGCTACTTCCTTAATAAGAGCGAGACAGAAAAGGTAAGAAAGACTATTATTATCAACGGTGCCCTTAATGCGAAGATTGTTGGTCAGAAAGCCCATACTATTGCTGCTTTAGCAGGCGTTACTGTTCCTGAAGAAACTAAAATTCTTATCGGTGAAGTAACATCTGTAGACCTCTCAGAAGAATTTGCTCATGAAAAGTTATCACCTGTCCTTGCAATGTACAAGGCAGAAGCTTTTGAAGATGCTCTTTCAAAAGCTGAACACCTGATTGCAGATGGTGGATTTGGTCATACATCATCTCTTTATATTAATGTTGAAACACAGGCAGACAAGATTGCTGAATTCTCTGAAAGAATGAAGACATGCCGCTGCCTTATCAATACACCTTCATCTCACGGTGGAATCGGTGACCTCTACAACTTTAAGATGGCTCCTTCTCTTACACTTGGATGCGGCTCTTGGGGCGGAAACTCAGTATCTGAGAACGTTGGAGTAAAGCATCTGCTTAATGTAAAAACTGTCGCTGAGAGGAGAGAGAATATGCTTTGGTTTAGAGCACCTGAGAAGGTTTACTTTAAGAAGGGCTGCTTACCTGTTGCCCTTGATGAACTTGGAACTGTAATGGGTAAGAAGAAAGCATTTATCGTTACTGACCAGTTCCTTTATAAGAATGGTTATACCAAATGTGTCACAGATAAGTTAGATTCTTTAGGAATCATGCATACTACTTTCTATAATGTAGCACCAGATCCAACACTTGCATGTGCTAAAGAAGGTACAGCAGCTATGAGACTTTTCGAACCTGATGTAATCATCGCAATTGGTGGTGGTTCTGCAATGGATGCTGCCAAGATTATGTGGGTTATGTACGAACATCCTGAGGCAGACTTCCTTGATATGGCTATGCGTTTCATGGATATCAGAAAGAGAATATACACATTCCCTAAGATGGGTGAGAAAGCTTACTTTGTCGCTATCTCAACATCTTCTGGAACAGGTTCAGAGGTAACTCCTTTTGCAGTTATTACTGATGAAACAACTGGTCAGAAATATCCACTTGCTGACTATGAATTACTTCCTAAGATGGCTATTATCGATGCTGACATGCATATGAATCAGCCTAAGGGACTTACAGCAGCTTCTGGTATTGATGCACTTACACATGCACTTGAAGCATACGCTTCCATTATGGCAACAGAATATACAGATGGTCTTGCATTACAGGCTATGAAGAATATATTTGAATATCTTCCAGCAGCTTATGAATTAGGTGCACATGATGCAGTTGCAAGAGAAAAGATGGCAACAGCTTCTACTATGGCTGGTATGGCTTTTGCTAATGCTTTCCTTGGAGTGTGCCACTCACTTGCACATAAACTGGGTGCATATCACCACCTTCCACACGGAATTGCTAATGCCCTTCTTATCACTGATGTAATGAGATTCAATGCTGCAGAGGTTCCAACAAAAATGGGAACATTCTCACAGTACCAGTATCCACATTGCAAAGCACGTTATGTAGAATGTGCTGACTTCCTTGGAATTCAGGGTAAAGATGATGATGAGAAATTTGAAAACCTCATCAAGGCTATTGAAGAATTAAAGGCAAAGGTAGGAATTAAGAAAACTATTGCAGATTATGGTGTTAAAGAGGAAGACTTCCTTGCAACTCTTGATGAGATGACAGAAGCTGCATTTGATGACCAGTGTACTGGTGCTAACCCAAGATATCCTCTTATGAGTGAAATGAAAGCCATGTACTTAAAGGCTTACTATGGTAAATAATCATCATTATTATTTTAAGAAAGGAAGACATGTCATATGAAAAAATATTTAGCAAAATCTAAGTTAAAATCAGTATATGTAGAGAATGGCAAAGCTACTAAGGTCTTTGCCAAGACCTACAACAAATCAGATGTTTTATATGAAGCTCTTAATACTTCTAGAGTTGAAGACGCAGGCGTTAATATTCCAAAGCTTTTAGAGGTTGCTGTTACTGACGGTAAATGGTCTATCACAAGTGAATATGTTGAAGGTCCTACTCTTACACAATTAATTGAAAAATACCCTGACAAGGCTGATGATTATATTAAGAAAATGGTTGAATACCAGATATCTTTCCAGAAGAAGTCTAACCCACTTCTTCTGGTATTAAAGGATAAAATGAACCGCCAGATTAACTCTATTGAAGAACTTGATAACAGCGTTAAGTATGAACTTCTTACAAGACTTAATTCCATGAAGAATCATACTAAGCTTTGTCACGGAGATTATTGTCCTGATAATATTATTGTTACTGCTGATGCCAAGGGAAATATCAAAGAAATCACAGCAGTTGACTGGGTACATGCTACACAGGGTAATGCATCTGCAGATATTGCGAATACATTTTTACTTCTCAAATTACAGTTTGGTGACAAGAGTGATATTCCTGAAAAGTACATAAGTGCTTTCTGTGAATTAACTAACACAAAACGTTCATATGTTAATGAATGGCTTCCATTAGTTGCAGCAGCAAGACTTACTAAGAATAAAGAAGAAGAAAAAGAACTTCTTAATCAGTGGATAAATGTTGTAGATTTCCAGTAAAAGTTTTCCACATACCAATATAAACAAGGTTTTCCACATTAAAATACTGGTTTTTAACAGCATTTTAATGGATTTCCCACAGAATCAACACACTTATCCACAAAATTTGTGGATAACATAAAACAAATGTGGATAAAACATATTCATTTGATATGTTTTATCCACATTTTTAATAATATCTATTTAGTATTCATATTACTTAACTGGTACTAATTCTGTCTTACCACCCATGTACATACGAAGAGCTTCTGGAATAAGAACTCTTCCATCTGCCTGAAGGTTATTCTCAAGGAAAGCAATAAGCATTCTTGGAGGTGCAACACATGTGTTGTTAAGCGTATGTGCAAAGTACTTGTTCTTGTCCTTACCCTGAACTCTTATCTTAAGTCTTCTTGCCTGAGCATCTCCTAAGTTAGAACATGAACCAACCTCGAAGTACTTCTTCTGTCTTGGTGACCATGCTTCAACATCAATAGACTTAACCTTAAGGTCAGCTAAATCTCCTGAACAGCACTCAAGTGTTCTTACAGGAATATCCATTGTTCTGAAGAAATCTACTGTATTCTGCCATAATTTATCAAACCACATCTTGCTATCTTCTGGTTTGCATACAACAATCATTTCCTGCTTCTCGAACTGGTGGATTCTATATACACCTCTTTCCTCGATACCATGTGCACCCTTCTCCTTTCTAAAACATGGAGAATAGCTTGTAAGTGTCTTAGGAAGCTCTTCCTCTGGTGTAATTGTGTCAATAAACTTACCAATCATTGAATGTTCGCTTGTTCCAATAAGGTAAAGATCTTCACCTTCTATCTTATACATCATGGCATCCATTTCATCAAAGCTCATAACACCGGTAACTACATTACTTCTTATCATATAAGGAGGAATACAGTATGTGAATCCTCTGTCAATCATGAAATCTCTTGCATATGAGATAATTGCTGAATGAAGTCTTGCAATATCTCCCATAAGGTAATAAAAACCATTACCAGCAACCTTACCAGCTGCATCCATATCGATTCCGTTGAATCTTTCCATAATATCTGTATGATATGGTACTTCAAAATCAGGAACTACAGGCTCACCAAACTTCTCAATTTCAACATTCTCGCTGTCATCTTTTCCGATTGGTACACTAGGATCTATGATGTTAGGAATAGTCATCATAATCTTATTAACTTTTTCATTAAGTTCCTTTTCAGAAGCCTCTAATTCAGCAAGCTTTGCTGCATCTGCACTTACCTGTGCCTTAACTGCCTCTGCCTCTTCCTTCTTTCCCTGTGCCATAAGAGCACCTATCTGCTTAGAAAGCTTGTTCCTGTTTGCTCTTAATTCATCAGCTTCTGTCTGTGTTGCACGAGCTTTAGCATCAAGCTCAATTACTTCATCTACAAGTGGAAGCTTTCTGTCCTGAAATTTATTCTTAATATTCTGTTTTACAATATCCGGGTTTTCTCTGACAAATTTTAAATCTAACATTACTCCTCATTTCCGTGTCCTATCATTGACACTATTTTATCAAATTTACCAAATGCTATTATGCACCTTTTTCTGTATATTTTCAATTACATTTTGTCTTTCTGCATTAAATCGTTAATTTCTTTACTTAATTCTTCGTCTCCCATACGTCCGGCCAGTGCCTGCTTAACAGCTTTCTCCTCTTCTTTACCAAGTTCAATATAAGACTTTCCATTAACTATTTCCTTAATATAAGCAAAACAGCCATCATTGCTGTGCATTACATTTACAACGTATCCATTGTCTTTCTTATCAAGCATACATAGCGCAAAGCTTAACTTTCCACCCATTTCATGGAATGCATCATACTTATTAACACCAACCTTCTGGAATGTAAGCTGCATCTTTTCATATATGTCCTTAATAGCTTCTGTATTATCTTGACTTGTCTTCTGAAGATTGATAATGTCATCGGTATATTTTCTGACCATTTTCTCCATGCTCTTTCCATCAGAGCCTTCCATCATCATCTCATACTTTTTCGTCATAGCACAAGCCTTGCATATTGCAACAATTGCAAGAACTATTGCTGCAATTGTTATTACAAGCAGACCTATAACTACATAAAGTGTGTCCACTTTAAATAATCCAAATACATCTAACATAATTTTTCCTTTCTGTATATTAGCTTATTAATATATTATTAAATTAGTTATATAGTATACATTATATATAAACTTAATTATTCATTAATTTTCTTTAACATATCATATATTCTTTCAAGCTCTGCCTGTGAATAATACTGAATTTCAATTTTACCCTTGTTATTATTCTTATTTTTGATAACTACTTGTGTACCCATGATTTTCTTCAATTTTTCTTCAAAATCTCTATATACAAAATCATTTTCTGGCTTTGTCTTTTCCACAGATTTATCTAACTTATCAATATTTTTAACAAGTTTTTCAACATCTCGCACATTGAGTTTTTCGTCAAATATCTTCTGTGCAACCATGTATTGTTTCTCTTTATCTTCAATACTAATAATTGCTCTTGCATGACCACTACTTAATTTTCCTTCGATTACCATTTCCTGAACTCTTTCATCCAGCTTTAATAATCTCAACGAATTTGTAATTGCGGTTCTTGATTTTGCCACCTTTTCTGCAACTTCATCCTGTTTTAATCTATAATCTTTAATAAGCTGCTGATATGCAAGTGCTTCTTCTATTGGATTAAGATCTTCTCTCTGTATATTCTCAATAAGAGCTATCTCCATAACTTCCTGTGATGAATAGTCCTTAATAATAACCGGTACTTCTTTAACACCCGCAAGTCTTGCAGCTCTGAATCTTCTTTCACCAGCTATAATCTGATAATTTTTATCCATCTTTTTAACAAGAAGTGGCTGTAACACTCCATACTGTTTTATTGATTCTGAAAGTTCTATAAGAGCATCCTCATCAAATTCTTTTCTTGGCTGATTCTTGTTAGGCTCAATCTGAGAAATCTTTAATTTAGTTTCTGCAGAAACCGGAACTTCTTTAACAACCTCTTTTACCACTTCCTTAACAACTACTTTCTGATCATTAGTATCTTCTTCCTGAAACAGATTTCCAATGCCTTTTCCCAATCCTCTTGATTTACTTGTTTTAGTGTTCTTTGTTGGCATACTATTACAATCCTCCATTATATTTATTCTTCTCTTCCCATTACTTCTTCCGCTAATAACCTGTAACTCTCTGCACCAGTAGACTTTGGATCATATAGATTTATTGGTAGTCCGTGACTTGGTGCTTCTGCTAGACGAATATTTCTTGGTATAATTGTTTTGTAAATATTTTGTTTAAGATTATCCTTAACATTTTCGACTACTTGTAATGACAGATTTGTTCTTGAATCATACATTGTAAATACCACACCTTCAAGTTCAAGCTGTGGATTAAGCTTTTTCTTTACAAGATTAATCGTATGTATAAGCTGTGTTAATCCCTCTAATGCATAATATTCACATTGAATTGGAACCAGAACAGTATCAGCTGCCGTCATTGCATTAACAGTAAGCATACTTAATGAAGGAGGACAATCAAGTATAATATAATCATATCTGTCTCTTACTTCTAATATACTTTCTTTTAAAATATACTCTCTATTATCTACGTCAATTAAATCAATCTCCGCACCTGCAAGATTCACATTAGATGGAAGTATATCTAAATTATCAATTATATTTTCTACTATTGCATCTTTAATATTACATTCTCCCAATAACACCTCATAAACTGTTTTTTCAATGTCTGTCTTAGGCAATCCAAAACCACTTGTTGTATTTCCCTGCGGATCAATATCTATTATAAGAATCTTCTGTCCTGCTTCTGCAAGGCATGCCGCCAAATTTATAGCTGTTGTTGTCTTACCAACTCCACCTTTCTGATTTGCTATTGCAATTATTCTTCCCACATTACCCTCTTATTCCATATGTTCTATGTTTCACGTGAAACATAATTTCATATCATTTTATTTAATAAATAACTTTTTATCTTTTTTATTATAGCACACATTATTACAATGTGTTATAAAAAATTGTATTTTTTATGTTTCACGTGAAACATAAAAAAGATATATATATTTCTATTTTGAAATATATATATCTTTTCATAATTTTAGTTTAATTATAATATGTAATATAAATATTAATAGTCAAACTACTTTATACTAATTATATTATTTTTTATTGCAAATACTGCAGCCTGTGTTCTATCAGAAACACCTATTTTCTTAAATATGTTAGATACATGATTTTTTACTGTTCTTTCACTTATATTAAGTGTCAATGCGATTTCTTTATTAAATGCACCAGATGCAATCATTTTCAACACTTCCATCTCTCGTCTTGTAAGATCTGATACTTTTTCTTTTAATACATCTCTTTCTGCAAGACTGGAATTAAGTAATGGCATAAGAGAAGGTTCAATATATGTTTCACCAGAATAAACAGAAAATATAGCTTTCTTTAATGTATCAAAATCAGAATCTTTTAATATAAATCCGTCACATCCAATTTCTAATGCTTTAACCAGATATTCAATTTCATTATGTATTGTAAGTACAATAACCTTGCATAACATTTTTTGTTGTTTCATTATATTAAGAACCTGAATTCCATCCATATTAGGCATATTAATATCCAATAAAACAATATCAGGTTTTGTCTTATTAGTAAGATTGAGACATTCATACCCATCTCCTGCTTCTGCCACAACATTTATCTCTGAATCAGTTTCTAAAAGTTGTTTTAAACCTTCTCTTACCATTCTATGGTCATCAGCTAACAATATATTAACCGCCATAATTACACTCCTTTCTTACCAAACTGGTATTTCTATAAAAAAATCCGAACCATTATCATATATATATTTAATATTTCCATTTAATAATGCAACTCGTTCTTTTAACATTGTTAATCCAAATCCAGAATTTTTATTTCTATCATAAACAGTATTATAATAATCAAATCCTTTTCCATTATCCTTAAATTCAATAATCACATTGTTATCTTTAAGAGTAACGTTAATTATAATTTCTGTCCCGTTAGAATATTTAATTGCATTACTATTTAATTCATTTATAATTCGAAGTATTGATATAATAAGATTTGAATCTATACTTAATTCATCATCAAAATTTATTGATGAATAATATGTAATTACATTACTTTCTCTATTAAATTTATCAATCATATTCATAATAGCATTCTTAAATCCAAAATCATCAACACTCATTGGTCTTAATTCATATATTATATTTCTCAATTCATTAATTGATTCTTTTATCAATACAACTGAATTGTTAATTTCGAGTTTTGATCTTGTAATATCAGTATTAATAATTTGAGATATAAATTCCTGCTTATGTATTAAAGCTGTAAGATTCTGCACAACACTGTCATGAATATCTCTTGATATACGTTTTCGGTCAAGTTCAATAAAATCAATTAGTTTGACATTATCATGTATAGAATCACTCATTGTTTCACGTGAAACATTGGAATCATCTCTTAAAATATTAATAAGTTCTTCAATTTTAGTTTCAACATCGTTTTTCTGATTATTCAAAAAATTAATTTTATTGTTCAATTCATATTTTGAATCCTGTAATGTTTGTAACCTAATATTATCAGTTTGTTTTAATGAAATCAATGAATGAAATATATCTTCTGACCAGTCTTTTTCTTTATTTAACTTAATAAGATTCTTATCAACAGTTTTTAGCTCAATCTCTGTTGAATGAATTTCATTAGTAATATCATATAATTTTTTCTTATAACAATTTAATTCATTTTCAACATACTGTTTACATAAATTTGACATTATATTACTAACTCCATTCTTTGTTTATATACAGATAATTAATTTTTAATATTATATAAATATTCTTAATAAGATATTTCAGAAACTTTTAAGATGATAATACTCTATTAATCCCAATAAATAAAGTACTTTTTTACTATAAAGTACTAATTTATTTAAAAAGCATCTCAAGAAGTGGTAATAATATATATTTTAGAAGATGCATTAACACAAATTGTCATTGCCACACACAAAATAATGGAATATAATAATTTTATCTAAAAGTGCGTTAGAACATTTTCTTTCGGAAATTTCAGGAGGCATCTATTATGAATAAATGGCAAAAAATAGGACTGGCAGTAGGTATGGGAACTGCTGTTATTACTACTACACACCTGATTAACAGCATAATATTCAAATCATCAACCGCTAATAATTATACAGGTAAAAGAATAAGAAGCAATTATCAGTGGAAGTTCGGCAATATTGCATATATAACTGCCGGCTCAGGTTCTCCACTTTTACTTATACACGATCTTAATTCTTACAGTTCAAGCTACGAATGGGAACAGACTATAAACAGTTTTGCTAAGAATCACAAGGTTTACGCTATTGATTTATTGGGATGTGGTCATTCTGATAAACCTAATCTTACTTATACAACATTTATGTATACACAGCTTATCAATGATTTCGTGCTCAACGTTATTCGTTCAAAGACTGATGTTGTTGCTACAGCAGGCTCAACACCAATTGTGATAATGGCTGCATTTAATAATCATGCACTGTTTAATAAGATTATTCTTGTTTCTCCTTTATCAGTTGAAGATGCTCTTAAAGGGCCTGATAACTTAAGTGGAATAAGAAGACACATTTTAAATGTGCCTGTTATTGGAACTTCTGTATACAACATTCTGTTTAACAGACCATCTCTTAGAAAGCTTCTTTCAAAAAATTTTATAGATGGAAGAATTCCGGCTGATTATATCAATGCATGCCATGAGAATGCACATCTTGGTGATGCTTCAGCCAAATATCTGTTTATCAGCACTGAATGTAACTTTACTACTGTTGCTATCTCAAAAGCACTTTCTGAGCTTGATAACTGTATATACATGATTAACGGTATGCACAATAATAATGACGTTATTGATGAATATATCCACATCAATCCAGCAATTGAAAATGTTATGATTCAGGATGCCAAGAAGCTTCCACAGGTTGAACAGCCGACTGAATTCGTAAGACAGGCTGAGATTTTTCTTAATTAGTTATCCCTTATGAGATATTTTCATGAAATCCTGATAATCAACAGTTAACCAAAAATAAACCCATATTATCCACAATATGATGATTTACTAATCATTTTATGTGAATAATGTGGGTTTTCTTTATACTATATTGTGTATACATACTGCTTACGCAACTGGTTCTTTAGAAGGAAGTCCCGCTTTTCTTGGAAACTTTCCAGATGTAGGCTTAATCTTCTTGATATATACTAAAGAACGGTCAATATCAGTACCAGGAAGCTGGAATTTCTTCACTTCTTCTACCGTTCCGCCAAGAACACTGACTGCTTTCTTAGCATTTACTAATTCTTCATCAATATCTCCTGACTTATATGCCACAAAATATCCACCAACCTTTACGAATGGAAGGTTATATTCCACAAGAGTTGCTAAGTTAGCAACAGCACGAGAAACACTTACATCAAAATGTTCTCTTAAGTCATTATTTCTTCCACCATCCTCTGCTCTTGAATGAACTGTTTCTATTCCTGTAAGTCCAAGTTCTTCTATTACCTGATTAAGAAACTTTACTCTTTTATTAAGTGAATCAAGCAGAACTACATTAAGCTGTGGATGTGCTATTTTTAACGGAAGCCCCGGAAAACCAGCACCTGTTCCAACATCAATAAGAGAAATCTCTTTCTTTTTATGTCCGATTTTTTCAATATCTAACACAAGACTGTCAACATAATGCTTTAAAAGAACTTCTTCGTAATCTGTAATTCCAGTAAGATTCATAAAGCTATTCCATTCAACCAGCAACTTATAATACATATCAAACTGCTCGTACTGTCTGTCTGTAAGCTCAACACCTATAGAATTCAGATTATTCTTAAATGTTTCATTTATCATACATTTCTCCTTATCAATGATTAATGCTTTCTTCTAAGAGACTCCAGGTAAACAAGAAGCACTGATATATCAGCAGGCGAAACACCTGATATTCTTGAAGCCTGTCCAATTGAACGAGGTCTGAATTTATCAAGCTTCTGCATAGCCTCTTTTCTTAATCCGCTTATTTCTAAGTAATCAAGGCTGTCTGGTATAAGCTTATTTTCAAGCTTTTTAAAATGTTCAACCTGTCTTAACTGTCTGTCTATATATCCCTCGTATTTCAGATTAATATTAACCTGCTCACATACATCACAAGGCAACTCTGGTCTGTGCTTATCAATTGGAGCAAGAACATCATATGAAAGCTCCGGTCTTCTTATAAGTTCTGCAAGTGTAGCACCTGTTGTAAGCTCTGTACTTCCGTTATCTGTAAGTACCTTCTGTACTTCACTTCCAGTTCCTATATTAACTGACTTAACACGCTCAATTTCTTCATCTATAAGCTGAATCTTGCGGGTAAGGCGGTTCATTCTTTCTTCGCTTATAAGTCCGACTCTGTAACCATATTTAGTAAGTCTTATATCTGCATTATCCTGTCTTAATATAAGTCTGTACTCTGCACGGCTTGTCATCATTCTGTAAGGCTCTGCTGTTTCCTTAGTTACAAGGTCATCTATAAGAACTCCTATATAACTTTCTGAACGGTCAAGTATAAGTGGTTCTTCCTTCTTAACGAAAAGTGCCGCATTGATACCCGCGACAATTCCCTGTGCAGCAGCTTCCTCATATCCTGAGCTTCCATTAAACTGTCCACCAGCAAATAATCCTTCAATCTTCTTGAATTCAAGAGAAGACTTTAACTGAACAGCGTTAATACAGTCATACTCAATAGCATAAGCATTTCTTACGATTCGGACATTCTCAAGACCAGGAACTGTTCTATACATTGCATACTGCACATCCTCAGGCATTGAACTGCTCATTCCACCAAGATACATTTCATTAGTATACAAGCCCTCTGGCTCAATGAATACCTGATGTCTGTCTTTGTCTGCAAATCTTACAACCTTATCCTCAATTGATGGACAGTATCTTGGGCCTGTTCCGTGGATATCTCCTGAATAAAGAGGTGAACGGTCAAGATTATCCATAATAATCTTGTGTGTCTCTTCGTTAGTATATGTAAGCCAGCAGCTTACCTGCTCTTTCTGTATGCTCTCAGGGTCTGTTTCAAATGAAAATGGCACAACTCTCTTATCACCGAACTGCTCTGTCATCTTAGAAAAATCCACTGACCTTTTATCAACTCTGGCAGGTGTACCCGTCTTGAATCTTCTCACTTCAATTCCATTATCAATAAGTGACTGTGTAAGATGATTGGCAGCCTGTAATCCATTAGGACCTGTATGATAGCTTACATCACCATATATACATCTTGCCTTAAGATATACTCCTGTACATAAAACAACTGCTTTAGCTATGTATTCTGCACCAGAAACAGTCTTTACACCACCAATTTTTCCATCATTAACAATAATCTCTGAAACCTCTGCCTGTCTTATATGCAGATGCTCAGTATTCTCAAGCACATTTCTCATTCTTCTGCTGTAATCGGACTTGTCAGCCTGTGCACGGAGTGAATGAACCGCAGGGCCTTTTGATGCATTTAACATCTTTGACTGTATAAATGTAGCATCTATATTCTTTCCCATCTCGCCACCAAGAGCATCTATTTCTCTTACAAGATGTCCCTTAGAACTTCCTCCTATATTAGGATTACAAGGCATCATTGCTATACTTTCAACGCTTACTGTAAATATAATTGTTTCAAGTCCCATTCTTGCAGCAGCAAGGGCAGCCTCACAACCTGCGTGACCAGCACCTACTACAACTACATCATATTCTTCTCTAATATTAGGCATATTACTTCTCCTTATCAACCTGCATTACTTACCCATACAGAACTTTGAAAAAATTCTGTTGGCAAGATCATCTTCAATCTCCTCTCCTATTATAAGACCAAGATTCTCATATGCAGCCATTAAATCAATAGTAAGGAAATCTTCACTTACCATGTTATCAATTCCATCAAGTACAAGCTTTAAGCTGTTCTCAGCCTTCTTTAAAAGTTCTTTATGTCTTGTACTTGTAATATATACATCTTCATTGAACTTAACTTCACCATTAAAGAACATACTTTTAACAGTTTCCTCAAGTTCTTCAATTCCTGTCTCCTGCTTTGCAGATATAGTAACTGTCTCACAATTCATTATTTTCTTAATATCTTCTGCTGTTGTAACCTGTGCAAGATCAGCTTTATTAAGTATTACAAGAACCTTCTTATCCTTGATAAGTTCCATAATCTCATAATCATTATCATCAAGTACTCTTGAAGAATCAACTACATATATTACAAGATCAGCGATTTCTGCAAGCTTCTTAGCCTTATTAACCCCAATGCTTTCAACAACATCATCAGTTTTTCTGATTCCTGCAGTATCAATAAGATTAAGAGTAATTCCAGACAGATTAATCATTTCTTCAAGAGTATCTCTCGTAGTTCCTTCTATATCAGTAACAATTGCTCTCTCTTCTCTTGCAAGTACATTAAGCAGGCTTGACTTTCCTGCATTAGTTTTCCCCAAAATGACTGTACGCACTCCATCGTGCATAATTCTGCCATTGTCGCATGTTTTTAACAAGTTATCCACATTATTAAGACAGTTTTCCACATCATTTTTAAGGTTATCTACATTAGCATCTATATCAAAATGTTCAGGATCATCAAGTGCAGCCTCAATAAATGCAACATTATTCAATATTATCTCTCTTATATTCTTAATCTTTTCAGATAACTTACCATCTAACTGATTAACAGAAGATTTCAGGGCATAATCATTCTTTGCATTAATAATATCAATAACAGCTTCCGCCTGTGAAAGGTCAATTCTTCCATTAAGAAATGCCCTCTTTGTAAATTCACCAGGCTCTGCAAGCCTTGCACCAGCGTTAAGTACCGCCTCTAACACCTTCTTAGTAACAAGAATACCGCCATGACAGTCAATCTCAACAATATTCTCTCTTGTATAAGTGTTAGGAGCTTTCATTACAATTACAAGTGCTTCATCAATTTCATTACCGTTATCACATATATTTCCAAAATGTACCGTATGACTCTGTACATTTGCAAGATTAATATTCTTTTTTGATTTAAAAACTTTATCTCCAATGATAATTGCATCAGGACCGCTTATTCTTACAATACTTATTCCACCGCTTGACACTGTACTTGTAGATATAGCTGCTATTGTATCCTCCATTTCCATCCTCCATATAAAAAATGCTGTGATAATAATACCACAGCATTTAATAAAATCATATATCTAATTATCTGTTATATCTGTTATTATTCTCTCTTTCAAGATAAACAACAACATGTCTGAAAGGTTCTTCACCCTCACTTCTTGTAGAAACAAACTTATCTGCCTGAAGTGCTGAATGAATAATTCTTCTTTCATATGGGTTCATAGGCTCAAGTGAAACAGGTCTTCTGCTTCTCTTAACCTTGTATGCAATGTTCTTAGCAAGAGACTCAAGAGTTTCTTTTCTTCTCTTTCTATAGTTCTCTGTATCTAATTTAACTCTTACATACTTCTCACTGTTCTTGTTAATTACAAGACTTGTAAGATACTGGATAGAATCAAGTGTCTGTCCTCTTTTACCGATAAGAACACCCATGTTATCTCCAGAAAGATCTACATTAACGCTATTTTCTTCATCGTCAAATGTAATATCAGCCTTAACTTCCATGCTCATAGCACCAAACATGCTGTCAAGAAATGCTTTGATATCTTTTCTGATAACTTCCTTCTGTTCTTCTGTAAAAGGCTCTTCTTTTGGCTGTGCTTCAGCCTTAGGAGCTTCCTTAACTTCTGCATTCTTGTGATTATCAGCAGGCTTGTGTTCCTTTTTGAACTCTTTCTTAGGTTCAGACTTGAATTCCTTCTTAGGCTCTGCCTTTTTTAAATCATCAGTCTTCTTTTCAAATTTCTTTTCAACATGAACTGGTTCTTCTGACTTCTTAGGAGTCTCAACAGACTTAACTTCTGGTTCTTCCTGTTTTTCTCTTGCTTTAATCTTTGCAGGCTTAGAATTAAATATTCCTAAAAATCCTGAATTACCTTTGTCTATAACTTCATAATCAAGCTTATCACTTGGAATACCAAGCTTAGTGCAGGCATTAGTTATAGCTTCTTCAACAGATTTTCCTGTAACTTCAATATATTCCATTACTTAACCCTCTCTATTTTCTTTTATCGTTGACCTCATTGTATCTTGATACCATACCAACCTTATCAGCAAGACTTCCTGGTTTAGCTGCCTTACCGCTTGCTGCTGCGGCTTCCTTTAATTCCTGTATCTTCTTATCGTTAGCTTCTTTTCTTTCCTGAAGCTTCTTTGCTCTGTCAGCACTTGAAGAAGCAGAAGAATTCTTATTATTATTCACATTCTTAGTACTTACAGAAGCACCTTTAACGATAGTTTCTGCTGGAAGTCCCTTCTTGGCTCTCTTCTTATTACGTTTTTCAACATTCTTTTCTACAATCTTATCTGTTCCAATCTTATCGTAATATCTGTTAATAAAGATAGTCTGGATTGTCTGTATAACAGCAGTTGCAATCCAGTAAACACCAAGACCTGAAGGAAGACTTATTGCAAGAAATGCTGACATAAGTGGCATGAAATAAGTCATCATCTTCATAGATGCTGCTGCTGGATTATCACTGTCAGGCTGCTCCATGCCAGCCTGTGAAACCTTAACAGATATAAACTGTGTAACACCTGCAAGAATTGGAATTAATATAGCTATATGAAGACCAAAACCTGGGTTCTGAGACATATTAACACCTAAGAAAGTGTTCATATGGTTAATCTTATCAAGATTCTGTGTAATCATATCAGAAAAAGCTGGAAATGCTTCTTTTAACTTAATCCACTGATCTGAAGTAAATGAATTAAGTGTTGTTACAGCTGTACTTGTATTACTCCAGTCAACAGTTCTGCCATATATCTCATTAAGTGTATCAGCATATCCTGATACAGATGAGATACCATCAGCACCATTAAGTCCAAGTATATTAAGGAAAAGTACCTTAATCTGTGAAATATAAAGCGGTATCTGCTGGAAAACTCTGTAAAGAGCAAAAAGAATAGGCATCTGGATAAGAAGCTGTACACAGCTTCCCCACTGTGAAACACCGTATTTTTCATAAACAGCCTTAGTTTCTGCCTGCATCTTCTGCATAGCAACAGTATCACTGTTCTTTCCTTTATACTTCTCCTGAATAGCTTTTATCTCCGGGTTCATAACTGACTGTAACTTAGTCATCTTCTGCTGCTTAATCTGTAATGGAAGCATTAACATTTTAACAAGCAGAGTAAAAATAATGATTGCTATTGCAATATTACCAATTCCTATTGCATTAAGACCCTTGAAAAGGATGTCTAAAATGTAACCAAGTAACTGTGCAATTGGCTTAATAATACTCAAATTGTCACCTCCGCATAATATAGCACTATCCAAATATTCAGTTGTTTATTGCTTTTTTCTTTTCCCATATCTGCCTACTGGCACAGGATCAAAGCCATAAGCGTTCTTATTAAATGGATTGCACCTTAATATTCTTTTAAGTGCCAACCACCCACCTAAGAAAACTCCATACATTTCAATAGCTTCAATTGCGTATTGCGAACATGTTGGAATAAAGCTACAGTATTTTCCTCCTTTATAAGGAGATATTGCGAGCTGGTATAATCTTATCATCTTAAGAACTATGAACTTGCCCGCATTCTTTAACTTAATCTTTATATCCTTCATATTAACCGCCTGTTTAATCCTGCTTATAAAGCTTATGAAGTTTCAATAAATGAATCATTGATTCCTTAGTTTCAAAAAAACCCTTATCTTTCAAACTGGCTCTGGCTACGACAACATAATCATATCCATCGGGTATACAGTCTGTACTAAGGCGGAATGCCTCTCTTATCAGTCTTGCCAGTCTGTGTCGGACAATACTATTCCCGACCTTCTTACTCACAGATACACCTAATCGTTTAGTACCCGTTCCATTCTCAGAAATATACATTATAAGATTCTTGTTAGCAAAAGACTTCTTATTGTTGTACACCTTTTTAAATTCCTGATTACTTCTTAATGTTTCAAAATCCTTATATTTCATACCATTCACCATTCTTATTAATTAAAATGTTGCTTAAATTTAATATTAATATAATCTGAAAAAAGCAGATGAGAAACTCCCATCTGCCAACAAAATCAAGAAAATATTAATTAAGCTGAAAGTTTCTTTCTACCCTTAGCTCTTCTTGCTGATAAAACTTTTCTTCCACCTGCAGTACTCATTCTTGATCTGAATCCATGAACCTTAGATCTCTGTCTGTTCTTTGGCTGAAATGTCATCTTCATAGTCTATGCACCTCCTTCATTACCATTGTAGTTTATTATGGTAAGAATATTTTCATATAAAAAATTTCAAAACACAGAACTGATTATATTGTGTAAACATTATAAAGTCAAGAAAAACTTGATAATTACTGTATTTATTTTTATATATACTAATTCTATAAAAAACGCTTTCAACAGGTTTTTCACAATCCAGTAATCCGCATAAATAGGACATTTTTAATATTTTTTAATAAGAATATAAAAGAGTTTTCCACAAAATGTTGATAACTTGTGGAAAACTCTTTATAATTACGTTAGTTATTAACGATATTTTTGAAAAAGTGCCTATTTTCGACCTTTTTCGCGTTTATAATATTTTCCACATTCATGTTAATACATTTTTATCCATAAAATTATCCACAGGGCTTAATCTGCCCAAATATTGAAATAATTTTCTAAATGATATATTATATAAAGGAATGTATTTTTATGATTGGACAGGCTAATTAACAAGCCAGAAAGGCCTAGAATTTATGGATGAATTACAGACATTGATTGATAAATGGGATTTAATTCTCTCTACTTTTAAAGAAGAACACGAAATTATTGATGTTTCTTTTAAAACATGGATTAAACCCCTTAAAATATATAAACTTGACGGCAATGTTCTTACTCTTACTTTCTCATCTTTAGAAGATGACGCTTCTACTGATGAAAGGAGCATTGTATATATTGAAAAACGTTACCTCAAGTTTCTTGAAGTTACCGTATGTGAAGTAATGAACAAAGAATATCAGGTAATTATTATGTCATCTGCTGAGAAAAAGGAAGATGAATTAAAGAAAAAGACATCTTCAGTTTCTACTGATAATAGTCTTGCTTCACAGAATCTGAATCCTAATTACACATTTGACACATTTGTAATAGGTACTAATAATAATCTGGCTCACGCAGCATCACTCGCTGTTGCCGAAACACCTGGACAGATATATAACCCTCTGTTCATATACGGAGGTGCCGGACTTGGTAAAACTCATCTTATGCAGGCTATTGCACATTTTATTATTGCAAGTGACCCATCTAAGAAGGTTTTATACGTAACTTCTGAGACATTTACTAATGAACTTATCGAATCGGTTAAGACTAACAAAAACACTGAATTCAGAAATAAATACCGTAATATTGACGTTCTTCTTATCGATGATATTCAATTTATAATAGGAAAGGTTTCTACTCAGGAAGAATTTTTCAATACCTTTAATGACCTTTATCTTTTAGGAAAACAGATTGTTATATCATCTGATAGACCACCTAAGGAAATGGAAACTCTTCCTGACAGATTAAGAACACGTTTTGAAAGCGGACTTCCGGTAGATATCCAGATTCCTACATATGAAACTAAGATGGCTATTATTAATAAGAAGTCTGAAGCTTTAGGAATTGATTTTCCTTATGAAGTTAAAGATTATGTTGCAACTAATATTACTTCAAGTATCAGGGAGCTTGAGGGAGCGCTTACCAAGCTTTCAGCTTATTCTAAGCTTTCCCACACACCTCTTACTGCAGAGTTTGCTGAGAATACACTTAAGGATCTTATATCTCCTTACTCTAAGAAAGAGATTACACCAGAACTTATAATTGATGTAGTTGCTGAACATTTTCACATTAAGCCTGAAGATATAATATCTCATAAGAGAAGTGCTGATATAGCTTTTCCTAGACATATTGCAATGTATCTGTGCAGGCAGATGACACAGACTCCTCTTGAAGCTATAGGTAAAGCTTTAGGTGGTAGAGATCATTCTACTATATTATATGGTTCAGAAAAGATTGCTAAAGAAACAGCTAATAATGAAACTACCAAGAGCACTATTGATATATTAATAAAGAAACTTAATCCATCTTAAAAAGTTTTCCACAATGGTTTTAGGATAATTTGTTAATTAGATGTTATTTTTATGTTGAATGTTCTTTATAACTTTTTTTTAAATTTATGTATATTTTTTTAAACTTTAATTTTTCACATACATTGAACATTAAATTTTGTGTTTTCTAACATGGTTATTATTTTCATATATCCAGTGTTTTTAAGGCTTTACATACTTTTTAACAATTTAACAACCCCTAAGACTACGGCTACGGCATTTATATATTTATATATAGCTCTTCTCCACTACAATTTTATCGAAAGGAAGTTATCAACATGAAATTAGTTTTTACTAAATCTAACTTAAACAAAGCTGTAGGTATCGTAATGAAAGCTGTACCTACAAGAACTACTATGAATATTCTTGAATGTATTCTTATTGATGCTACTACTAATGAAATCAAGTTCACAGGTAACGATATGGAACTTGGCATTGAAACTATAGTAGAAGGTGAAATTATAGAAAAAGGTAAGATTGCCATAGATGCTAAGCTTTTTTCTGAAATTGTAAGAAAGCTTCCTGATAATGATATTACTTTAACTACTGATTCAAATAATAATGCACTTATTACATGTGAAAAAAGTAAATTTAATATAGCAGGAAAATCTGGAGATGATTTTTCTTACCTTCCTGCTATTATTAAAGATAAGATGATTACACTTTCCCAGTTCCAGTTAAAGGAAGTTATTAATCAGACAATATTCTCTATTGCTATTAATGATAATAATAAAATGATGACAGGTGAACTTTTTGAAGTAAATGAAGGTACACTTAAAGTTGTAGGTCTTGATGGTCACAGAATTGCTATCCGTAATATTAAGCTTGAAGGCAGATCTGATGACGTAAGAGTAGTTATTCCAGGTAAGACTCTTCAGGAAATAAGCAAGATTCTTAATGCTGATGCTGAAAGTTTTGTTAATATTTACTTTACTAACAATCATGTATTATTTGAATTTGACCAGACTCATGTTGTTTCTAGACTTATAGAGGGTGATTATTTTAAGATTAGTCAGATGCTTTCTAACGATTATGAAACTAAAGTATCTATTAATAAAAAAGAATTTCTTGATTCTATTGACAGAGCTAATCTTCTTATAAGAGAAGGAGATAAGAAGCCAATTATTATTAATATATTAAATGGTTTATTACAGGTAAATGTTAACTCTGCAATTGGAGCTCTTAACGAAGATATTGATATTGATAAAGAAGGTAAGGATATTATGATTGGTTTTAATCCTAAGTTCCTTATGGATGCATTAAGGGTTATCGATGATGAAAATGTGACTATGTATCTAGTTAATCATAAATCACCTTGCTTTATCAGAGACAAGGAAGAGAATTATATTTATCTTATACTTCCTGTTAACTTCACAGCTTAACAAGAGAAAGGAAAGTTATGGAAGAAATAATTTTAAGAGATGATTTCATCAAACTTGGACAGGCAATTAAAGCTGCCGGATTAGTTGAATCAGGTGTTGAAGCCAAGATTGTTATTCAGGATGGTGAAGTTAAGGTTAATGGCGTTGTTGAAACACAGCGTGGAAAAAAACTTTTTGGCGGAGAAGTTGTAGAATACAACGGCTCCAGTATTCTTATTAAAAAATAGGTGTTAATGTGATAGTCGAATCTGTTGAGTTAAAGGATTACAGAAATTATGAATTTCTGGATATGAATTTCAATGAGCATGTAAACATAATATATGGTGACAATGCCCAGGGAAAGACTAACATATTAGAATCAATATATATGTGTTCAACTTCTAAGTCACATCGTGGAAGTAAAGACAGAGAAATAGTCAGATTTGGAGAAGATGAATCGCATATTAAATTGAATGTTTTAAAGCATGGTATGAAATACCGCATAGACATGCACCTTAAGAAGAATAAAACCAAGGGCATAGCAGTTAATGGAATTCCTATAAAAAAAGCTGTTGAACTTTTTGGAATTATTAATATTGTTTTCTTTTCTCCGGAGGATCTTAATATTATAAAAAATGGTCCTTCAGAGAGAAGAAGATTTATGGATATGGAACTTAGCCAGCTTGACAAGATATATCTTAGTAACCTTGTTAATTATAACAAAGTACTTAATCAGAGAAACAAGCTTCTCAAAGATATAGCATTTTCACCATCAGAACAGCTGATGCAGACTCTTGATATATGGGACATGCAGCTTGTTAAGTATGGAAGCCTTATTATTAAAGGCAGAAAAATTTTCATAGAAAAGATTAACACAATAATCAGTGATATTCATTCCAGACTTACTGGTGGTATTGAGAATATTAAAGTATGTTACGTTCCTGATGTTGATGTGAATGATTTTGAAGAAGAAGTAAGAAATTCAAGACAAAAGGATATTAAATACAAGGTTACAGGCAAAGGTCCTCATAAGGATGATCTTATATTTTTAATAAATGACAATGATGTGAGAAAATATGGTTCACAGGGACAACAAAGAACAGCTGCACTTTCACTTAAGTTATCTGAGATTGAACTTGTGAAACTTGTAATTAAAGATACTCCGGTACTTCTTCTTGATGATGTTTTGTCTGAGTTAGACAGTAACAGACAGAATTTTCTGATAAACAGCATTGGAGATATACAAACGATTGTTACATGCACCGGACTTGAAGAATTTATTAATAACAGAATGAATATCAACAAAATATTTAAAGTAACAGATGGTCATGTAGTTAATGAGAATTAATTACATTTTGCTTTGTAAAACAAGGAGGAATTAAAGTGGCAGATCAGAATGCAGAGAAGAATTATGGTGGAGACCAGATTCAGGTACTCGAAGGTCTTGAAGCTGTAAGAAAAAGACCTGGTATGTATATTGGAAGTACATCAGGAAGAGGACTTCATCATCTTGTGTATGAGATAGTTGATAATGCAATTGACGAAGCTTTAGCAGGTTTTTGTACACATATTGAGGTTATGATTAATAAAGATAACTCTATCACTGTAATTGATAATGGTAGAGGTGTACCTGTTGATATTAATCATAAGACAGGAAGACCTGCCATTGAAGTTGTATATACCGTTCTTCATGCCGGGGGTAAATTCGGTGGTGGAGGATATAAGGTGTCAGGAGGACTTCACGGTGTTGGTGCATCAGTAGTTAATGCTTTGTCTGAATGGCTTGAAGTTCAGGTAAAGAGAAATGGACACATTTATCAGCAGAGATACGAAAGAGGAAAGATATGTTATGACCTTAAGATAGTAGGTGACTGCGATATTGAGGATACAGGAACTCAGGTTACTTTTCTTCCTGATTCAGAGATTTTTCAGGAAACAACTGTATTTGAATTTGATATTCTTATGCACAGATTAAGAGAAATGGCATTTCTTACTAAGGGAATCAAGATTACTCTTACAGATTTAAGAGAAGGTCTTGAGCAGCAGAAAGTATTCCATTATGAGGGTGGTATCAAGGAATTTGTTCAGTATCTTAATAAGAGTAAAGAACCTTTATACAGCCAGATTATTTATTGTGAAGGTGTGAAAGACAATGTTCAGGTTGAAGTAGCATTCCAGCATAATGATGGATACAATGAGGTTGTCGATTCATTTGTTAATAATATTAAGACACCTGAAGGTGGTACACATCTGACTGGTTTCAGAAATTCACTGACTAAGACTTTTAATGATTATGCAAGAAAGAATAAGATTCTTAAGGATAGTGATCAGGGACTTTCAGGTGATGATATAAGAGAAGGTCTTACAGCAATCGTATCTGTTAAGATTGAAGATCCGCAGTTTGAAGGACAGACTAAGCAGAAGCTTGGTAATACAGTTGCAAGGGGAGCAGTTGACAGTATAGTAAGTGAACAGCTTACTTACTTCCTTGAGCAGAATCCTGCAGTTGCAAAATCTATATGTGAAAAATCGTTGCTTGCACAGCGAGCGAGAGAAGCTGCAAGAAAAGCAAGAGACTTAACAAGAAGAAAGACTGCACTTGAGAGCACTTCACTTCCTGGCAAATTAGCTGATTGTTCAGATAAAGATCCTAAGAATTGTGAGATATATATTGTTGAGGGAGATTCAGCCGGTGGTTCTGCAAAGACTGCAAGAAGCCGTGCTACACAGGCAATCCTTCCACTTCGTGGTAAGATTCTTAACGTTGAGAAAGCAAGACTTGACAGAATACTTGGAAATGCAGAGATTAAAGCGATGATTACTGCATTTGGTACAGGTATTCATGAAGATTTTGATATAAGCAAGCTTCGTTATCACAAGATTATTATTATGACAGATGCCGATGTAGATGGTGCACATATTGCAACACTTCTTCTCACATTCCTGTACAGATTCATGCCCGATCTTATAAGAGAAGGCCATGTATATCTTGCACAGCCACCACTTTATAAAGTTGAGAAGAATAAAAAAGTGTGGTATGTCTATAATGATGATGAGCTTAATGCAATCATGACTGAGATTGGAAGAGACCAGAATAATAAAGTCCAGCGTTATAAGGGACTTGGTGAGATGGACGCAGAGCAGTTATGGGAAACAACAATGGACCCACACAAGAGAGTATTATTAAGAGTTAATATGAATGAAGATGATGATTCAGAACTTGATGTAACATTCTCAACACTTATGGGTGACAAGGTAGAGCCAAGAAGAGATTTCATAGAAGCAAATGCTAAGTTTGTAAAGAATTTGGATATTTAACAAGCAGCGCATAAGACAATATCGGAATATTATGTGCGTGCTTGCACGCTAAATAATATTGTGATGTTGTCTTGCATGGTGCGACTAGCACCATTCGTAAAATCGTCAGATTTTACGAATGCGCGTGATTAGGATTTACGCATGGCGTATTCCAGATTTATACATTGCGTTAATTAATAACTTCACGGAAAGGAATTATAATAATGGATGAACATATCTTTGATAAAGTTCAAGAAGTCGATATGCAGAAAACCATGGAAAACTATTATATAGATTATGCCATGAGTGTTATCGCTTCCAGAGCACTTCCGGATGTAAGAGATGGTCTTAAGCCGGTACAGAGAAGAATTCTATATTCAATGATAGAACTTAACAACGGTCCTGATAAGCCACATAGAAAATGTGCCCGTATCGTTGGTGATACAATGGGTAAATATCACCCACATGGTGATTTATCAATTTATGAGGCATTAGTAAAGCTGGCTCAGGATTTCAATACAAGATATCCACTTGTTGACGGACATGGTAACTTTGGTTCAGTCGATGGTGATGGTGCAGCCGCTATGCGATATACAGAGGCTAGACTCAGTAAGATATCTATGGAGATGACAAGAGATCTTAACAAAGATACTGTAGATTTCATACCTAACTTTGATGAAACAGAAAAAGAACCTACAGTACTTCCATCAAGATATCCTAACCTGTTATGTAATGGTACATCAGGTATTGCCGTAGGTATGGCTACTAATATTCCACCTCATAACTTAAGAGAAGTTATAGGTGCTGTTGTAAAGATGATTGACAATAAAGTGGAAGAAGACAGAGACACAACAATTGAGGAAATTCTTGATATAGTTAAAGGTCCTGATTTCCCTACAGGTGGAACAATCATTGGCAAGTTGGGAATTGAAGAGGCTTACCGTACAGGAAGAGCCAAGATAAAGGTAAGAGCTGTAACTAATATTGAACCGATGAATAATGGTAAGAACAGAATTGTAGTTACAGAACTTCCATACATGGTTAATAAAGCAAAGCTTATCGAGAAAATAGCAGAGCTTGTAAGAGATAAGAAGATTGATGGAATCACTGATTTAAGAGATGAATCTGACAGAGAAGGTATGAGAATTGCCATTGAGTTAAGAAGAGATGTCAATCCTAACATAATACTTAACCAGTTATACAAACACACACAGTTACAGGATACATTTGGTGTAATCATGCTTGCATTAGTAGATAACCAGCCAAAGGTACTTAACCTGTATGACATGTTAAAGTATTACCTTCTTCATCAGGAAGAAGTTGTTACCAGAAGAACAAAGTTTGATCTTAATAAGGCAGAAGAAAGAGCCCACATTTTAGAGGGCTTAATGATTGCTTTAGATAATATCGACAGAGTTATATCAATAATCAGAGGTTCTGCAAATGTACAGATTGCCAAGGAAAGCTTAATTGCTGAATTTGCACTTTCAGAAGCACAGGCACAGGCTATCGTAGATATGCGTCTGAGAGCTCTGACAGGTCTGGAAAGAAGCAAGCTTGAAGCTGAGTTGAAGGAACTTCATGAAAAGATTAAAGAATACAAGGCAATTCTTGCAGATAAGAAGTTGCTTCTTGGAGTTATCAAGACTGAAATTTCAGAGATAGCAGACAAGTATGGTGATGACAGAAGAACTTCTATCGGATATGATGAATACGATATTTCAATGGAAGACCTTATTCCAGATGAACCATGTGTTATTGCAAGAACTAACTTGGGTTATGTAAAGAGAATGACACCTGATAACTTTAAGAGCCAGCATCGTGGTGGTAAGGGAATAAAGGGAATGCAGACAATTGATGATGATTATATCAAAGATTTATTCATGACAACATCACATCATGTACTTACATTTTTTACTAACACAGGACGAGCTTATAAGTTAAAGGCTTATGAAATTCCTGAAGCATCAAGAACTTCAAGAGGAACTGCAATAATTAATCTTTTACAGTTAGCACCGGGTGAGACAATCACAGCAGTAGTTCCTGTTAAAATTGATACACTTCAGGATACAGATTACCTGTTTATGGCAACTAAGAAGGGTATAGTTAAAAAGACACCTGTTAAAGATTTTGCCAATATAAGAAAGACAGGAATCCAGGCAATTAACTTAAGAGAAGATGATGAACTTATAGAAGTTAAACTTACAGATGATCAGGCAGAGATTCTTATGGTAACAATGCTTGGACAGTGTATAAGATTTAAGGAAACAGATGTAAGACCTACGGGACGTTCAGCAATGGGTGTTATAGGTATGAGTCTTATGGATGAGGATGAAGTTGTTGGTGTTCAGGTAAGTACCCAGGGAGATACTATGCTTATAGTTTCTGAAAATGGTATGGGTAAGAGAACAGACATTGACGAGTATACAGTTCAGCATCGTGGTGGTAAAGGTGTCAAATGTTACAAGATAACAGAAAAGACAGGTAATGTCGTAGGAGCTAAGGCTGTAGATGATTCAAGAGAAGTAATGCTTATTACAACAGAAGGAATTATAATCAGACTTCAGTGTTCAGATATATCTAATCTTGGAAGAATAACATCAGGCGTTAAACTTATTAACCTTGATGAAGGAATTAAAGTAGCAACAATTGCCAAAGTAAGGAAGCAGCCTGCTGATGAAGATGGTAAGGATGCAGAGGGCTTTGAAGAAGACACAGATAAAACAGTAGAATCTGAAGATTAATCTTAAGGAAACTGCCACATTTATATATGTGGCGGTTTCCTTTTTAGCAGGAGACAATATGGCTTTAATTAATATTAATTATGAATCAAAAACACTTGGTATGCCCGTTATGATTAATGCAATTATTCCTCAGGGAAGAGGCAGTTATAAGACTTTATATCTTCTTCATGGAATGGGAGGAGATTATACAACATGGATTACGAAATCCAGAGTGGCAGATTATGTAGATAATACTGATATAGCGGTCATAATGATTTCAGGCGATAACAAATGTTATGTAGATAATGTACATGGAAGAAAATATTTTACATTTTTAACAGAAGAACTTATAGAAACCTGTACTAACTGGTTTGGGTTATCATGTGACAGAAAAGATCGTTACATAGCAGGAATGTCAATGGGTGGATATGGAGCAGTACATGCTGCACTTATTAAGCCTGATGTATATGGCAAAGTGTTCTCATATTCAGGACTGCTTGATATAGAGAAAAGATTTGACAATCCACAGGGAATAAATACATATCAGATATTTGAGGACAGAGAAAAATTATCAGATAACCGATTTGATATAATGAACTGTTTAAAAGAGGATAATTTCAAGACAAATGTGGAAAATTATCCGGAATTTTACATAAGATGTGGATTATATGATCAGATACTTACAATGAGCAGACAATGGAATAAATATGCATCAGATGCAGGACTTAAAGTGAATTATTATGAAACTGCCGGCAGTCATGATTTTATTTTCTGGGATAAATGCATACATGAGACAGTTAATATAATAAAAGGCCAGTCGTACAGGATGGAGGATATATATGGCAACAGTAATGAATGTTAATCACTTTTCTATATATCTTAAGCGTAATATGGAATGCACAGTTATTCTGCCATCAGATATAAAAAATGATGAGAAGCTTCCTGTATTATGGTTATATCATGGAGGCAGTGGTGATAATACCGCATGGCTGTATCATTCACCAATAACAGAATATGTTGATGATGGCAGGTTTGCAGCAGTACTTCCAAATGTGCAGAATTCATGCTTTGTTAATATGAATATTGGAGATAAGTATGAGTCATACGTTGGAAAAGAATTATTCAATATAATTATGAATATGTTTCCATGTTTTTCTGATAAAAGAGAGAATAATTACGTATCAGGATTTTCTAATGGTGGATACGGATGTCTTCATATTGCACTCAGATATCCTGAAAAATATGGAACTGTAGGAGCATTTTCAGCAGGTGACAAAGCTGATTCAGAATTTCTTAATGATGGAAGTGAAAAGTCAATAAGAAGAATAGAGCTTTATGGTGATGGAGACCTGCATAAAACAGAATATGGAATCACATATCAGGCAGACAGATTAATAGAGCAGAAAAGTGTAAAACCTGAAATATATCATGCCTGCGGAGAACTTGATCCATGGATAGACATGAATCATATATTGAGAGATTATTTCATGAGCCATATTGAATACAATTATGTATACGATGAAATTGAACAAATCGGACATGAATGGAAATTCTGGCGTGAAGAATTAAAAAGGTTTTTAGTATTTACTGGATTAATTAATAATTAAAATACAAGAAGGGAATTGGGAATGAGAGAGGTTAATGTATCAATAATAACAGACAACATTAAAGAAATGTGCATAGAGGCAAATCATTTTCTCACAGATGATATGAAGAATGTTTTTGAAAAAGCAGTAAAAAACGAAGAGTCTGCGCTTGGAAAGCAGGTTCTTGGACAGCTTGAAGAAAACTTAAAGATTGCAGGAGAGGATATGATACCTATATGCCAGGATACAGGAATGGCAGTAGTATTCATTAATGTTGGTCAGGATGTCCATCTTATAGGCGGAGATATCACAGATGCAATTAATGAGGGTGTAAGAAGAGGATATGTTGATGGATATTTAAGAAAGTCGGTTGTAAAAGATCCTATCTACAGAGAGAATACCAAAGATAACACTCCGGCAGTAATACATTTTAACATAGTTCCAGGAGACAAGGTCGACATAACAGTTGCACCTAAGGGATTCGGAAGCGAGAACATGAGCAGAGTATTCATGTTAAAGCCGGCAGATGGAATAGAAGGTGTAAAGGAAGCAATACTTACAGCAGTAAAGGATGCAGGTCCTAACGCCTGTCCTCCGATGGTAGTTGGTGTAGGAATCGGAGGAACATTTGAAAAATGTGCTTATCTTGCAAAGAAGGCATTAACAAGAGATTTGAATGAAGAATCACCAGTTGAATATGTCCGTGACTTAGAGAAAGAAATGCTTGAGAAAATCAATAAGTTAGGAATAGGCCCTGGTGGACTTGGCGGAACTCAGACAGCACTTGCAATTAATATAGAGACATATCCTACACATATTGCAGGACTTCCGGTTGCAGTAAACATTTGCTGCCATGTAAACAGACATTCACACAGGGTAATATAATCAGGGAGGCTAATCATGGATAAATATATTAATGCACCAATAAGTGATGAAGATGCAAAGAGTCTTAACTCAGGAGATTATGTATACATAACAGGAACAATATATACAGCAAGAGATGCAGCACATAAGAGAATGGCAGAAGCTCTGTCAGCTGGACAGCCACTTCCAATAGACATGAAGAATAATATAATATATTACATGGGACCATCTCCGGCAAGAGAAGGAAGACCAATAGGTTCAGCAGGTCCGACAACAGCAAGCCGTATGGATAAATATGCACCAGACCTTCTTGATTTAGGACTTAAAGGAATGATAGGAAAAGGAAAGCGTTCACAGGCAGTAATTGATGGAATCGTAAGAAATGGTGCAGTGTACTTTGCAGCAGTAGGAGGAGCAGGAGCAATTCTTAGTAAATGTATTAAGAAATCCACAGTCATTGCCTATGATGACTTAGGAACAGAGGCTATAAGAGAACTTGAAGTGGAAAACCTTCCTGTAATTGTAGTAATTGACAGTGAGGGAAACAACCTGTATGAAACAGCTATAAAAGAATACAGCAGAGTATAAATAATAATGTATAAATATTAAATAAAAGCCCCTTGACAATATCAGGGGGCTTTGTTAGAATAATAAATGCGTTTGACGCAGAATTTCATATTAAGAGTTAAACATATATGGTTTAGGGCTCGCATTCATGGAATCTGGAGTAGTACTCAAGAGGCTGAAGAGGCGCCCCTGCTAAGGGTGTAGGTCGGGCAACCGGCGCGAGGGTTCAAATCCCTCCTGCTCCGTTGACAGAAAGAAAAAGACAGTCAGAATATTCTGGCTGTCTTTTTTCTTTCTATTATTATGATATGCAGAAAACAATGAGTACAAGTTATTCACAATATTTGCAAAGTTATAAAGGAAATGTGGAATATGACAGAGAGACAGAAAATGATTAGTGGACAATTATACAAGTCAGGAGTAAAGGAACTTGTTAATGACAGAATGTTATGTAAAGAACAGTGCTATGATTTTAATGAATTAAGACCATCACAGACAGAACAACAGACTGCTATGATTAAAAAGATATTCGGAAAGGTGGGAGATAATTGTTTTATAACAGCTCCATTCTGGTGCGATTACGGATATAATATAGAAGCAGGTGACAACTTCTACGCAAATCACAATCTTGTAATACTTGACTGTGCCAAAGTAACATTTGGTAATAATGTATTCATAGCACCAGATTGTGGTTTCTATACAGCAGGACACCCTGTTGACGCAGCAAGCCGTAACGAAGGATGGGAATATGCTTATCCTATTAATGTAGGTAATGATGTCTGGATAGGAGGTGGGGTAAAAGTAATGCCTGGAGTAACAATAGGCAATAATGTTGTAATAGGTGGCGGAAGCGTAGTAGTAAAAGATATACCAGACAACAGTATTGCAGTAGGTAATCCATGTAAGGTAATAAAAAAGATAGAATCAGGCAAAGCAAGAGAATATAATATAGAAGAAAAGCAGATATAACTTGTATATAAATGTGATGAAAACCCCTATATATAGTGTATTTAAAAGAAATTACAACTTTTTTGAAAAAAATTGAAAAAAGTTGTTGACAATGTGTGCACCTGATGATATTATATACAAGTCGCCGCGGTAAGCGGTAACAAATAAGACTTAAAACACCAGATAAATACTGGGTT
>ENA-USUA01000045-USUA01000045.1-human-gut-metagenome-genome-assembly--contig:-NODE-45-length-109258-cov-10.916835_pt1 | contig 109258 bp, 109 predicted proteins | sample MGYA00250057_ERZ773390 | MGnify/ENA primary metagenome ERZ773390 (study PRJEB29103, sample SAMN06111941) | human gut metagenome | biome: human gut; feature: ankylosing spondylitis patient; material...
ATTACGTATGAAGACCCTTTGCTTGACAGCACGTTTGATTCGTAATTCGGCAATTGAAGATTATCAAGAGAACGATAAGTTTCAACACATTCACAAAAAGGAAATTCGTCAGATACAGGCAGCGTTTAGTGTGATTGAAAAGACTTATAGTGTGAAAATTCCAATTTCTGAAATTGGTTATATTTATGATATTTTAGCGGGAATATGAGGTTTTTCGAGGAAAATTAAATATTTTGACAAAAGCATGACACTAAGTTGGCATGCTTTTTGTTTTATATAAAGACATCCGGATAAACAGTGATGAAATTTGAAAAGCCGAAAGGAGAATAACGATTATGATGATACCAATGGGAGAATTGTTAGCAAAAGCAAAAAAAGAAGGGTATGGAGTTGCAGCACCGAATGTATTTAATAGAGAAACTATTGAGGCATGTTTTTTAGCAGCGAAAAAATTAAGAGCACCGATTATTTTAGATGTTGCAGCAGTTCATGGAATTTATGAATGTGCTGATATTGCAAGATATTATGAAAAACAGTATCCAGAAGTACCATTTGCTCTAAACTTAGATCACGGTGGAGCTTATGAAGATATTGTAAAAGCAATTCATGCAGGATTTAGTTCTGTTATGATTGATCGTTCTACATGTGCTTATGAAAAGAATGTAGAAGAAGTAAAAGAAATTGTAAAAATCGCTCATGCAGTAGGAACTTCGGTAGAGGCAGAACTTGGACATGTAGGACAGGGTGCTGAATATGAAGAAACAAGAGATGCAGGACTTACCAAATTAGAAGAAGCATTAAAGTATGTGGAAGAAACCGGAGTTGATTGTCTGGCAGTTGCAGTTGGAACTTCTCATGGAGTATACAAAGGAGAACCACATTTGGAATTTGAACTTTTAGATCATTTATCTAAGGAAGTACCAGTCCCATTAGTATTGCACGGAGGTTCTGGAACAGGGGATGAAAATCTTGCAAAAGCAGTAAGAACAGGAATTCAGAAAGTAAATTTAAATACAGATGTCAGTGAGGCAGGAAAGCAGGCATTAAGAGAAGCCCTTGCTTCCACAGAAGTTCATGGTTCCGGAAAAGATGAATTTACACCGAAAAAGATGAATTTGCAGCAGACAATTGCAGCAGGTGTGGCAGGATTCCAAGCAGAGTTAGAACATTATATGAAATTATTCGGGTCTGAGAACAGATGGTAAAAACATTGGGAATTGAACAATTTGCCCCAATGAATCATATATATCGGTTTTATGAACTGAATGATTATATGAAATCAATCGCAGAGATTGGTTATCATTCTATGGATCTTTGGACCTGCGGTTCCCATTATTTCGTTGACAGTAATAATTATGAAGATACAAAATATATTAAAAAACTAATGAGTCAGTATGATATCCGTATAGTAAGCATTACTCCTAGACAATCTTGTCCGAATCCATTTCATATGGCAGTAAAAAAGACAGAGTTAAGAGAAAAAGCAAAACAGTATTTTCAGAATATGATTCTAGCAGCACATGAATTATCGTGTCCGAAACTTTTGATTACATCCGGCTGGCAGTCTTATTCTGAGACAAGACAGGAAGCATGGGATCGTAGTGTCTGGATGGTTGGCGAATTGTGCAGATTTGCTGAAAAATATGGGGTGTCTTTGACAATGGAAACATTATCCAGGCAAAGTACCACATTAGTAAATACTATCAGCGATTTAAAACAGATGATGAAGGAAGTGAATTCTAAAGCATTTACAATTACAGCAGATATTCATACAATTTACAATGCTAAGGAATCTATACAAGATTATTTTGATACATTTGGGAAAAAACTAAATCATTGTCATTTTATGGATTATAAAAATGGTATCCGTTCACATCTGGCATGGGGAGATGGAGAAGCTGACATAAAAGAAATATTGGATATTTTTGATCGCAATCGTTTTTCTGGGCATTTTGTGTTGGAATATACAGATAGTAAATACTTTTTGGAGCCTTTTAAGGTTTATGAGAAAACATATCATATCATAAGGCAAAATTTATAATAGAAAGAGGTAGAAGGAAATGAGTGAAAGAAAGACAACAAGATTTGCAGTTTTGGAAGCAGAACGTGTCGTAAAAGTACATGAAAGAGAAATTCCGGCGTTAAAAGCCGATGAAGTATTGATTAAAAATGGTGCCTGTAATATTTGTACGACAGATTATGGGCAGTATACAGGAGCAAGAAAAAATCTGATGTTTCCTATGGCATGGGGACATGAATTTGCAGGAACTATAGTAGATATGGGTTCTGATGTAAAGGAATTTGAAGTTGGCGAAATGGTTGGAATCGGATATGATAATTGTGGTGAGTGTGAATTTTGTAAAAAGGGATTGACCAGTGAATGTGTTACCTTGGGGGCTGGAAGAAACAAGCTGTCTCCAGATGGATATCACGGAGGATTTGGTTGCTCTGAATACGTAATCAAACCTTATCGTTCTTTATTTAAATTAAATCAGAACATGGATCCGTCAGAAGCAGCATTTGTAGAGCCGGTTGGAACTGTATGTCAGGGAATTCGGAAACTTCGTGTACAGCAGGGAGAAAAAATAGTTGTTATTGGTGCAGGAACGATGGGTGTTTTGAATGCATTGGTAGCGAAAGCAGAAGGCTGTGAAGTCATGATTACAGAAATGATGGACAAAAAAATTGAAGTTGCTAAAGAACTTGGGTTAAATGTTGTTGATGTAAAAGAAAAAGATCCGGTAGAAGCAGTTAAAGAATGGACGGATGGACGAGGTGTAGATGCAGTTATTTTGGCAGTAGGAGTGACAGCAGCCAACGATCAGGCATTGGAAATGATTAAACGGCTGCATGGAAGAATTTTAATGTTTGCAGCGGGGTATCCTGCACCGGAGCTGCATGTTGATTCTAACTTAATTCATTATCGTAAAATGGAATTAATTGGAACTTTTTCTGCAGACAAATGTGATTTTGAAAGAGCTGCAGAGCTGATGAGAGAAAAGAAAATCGATTTATCAAAATTAGTAGAAGCAAAATATAAATTAGATGATGTGGAACAGGCATTTGAGGCAGCAATTGTACCTGGAGCATATCGCGTAAGTGTAGTATTTGATTAAAAAGGAGGAATTGTGGATGATTAAATTATTGCGAGTAGATTATCGGTTGGTACATGGACAGGTAGCTATTTCATGGTCACGTCATATTGGAGCAGATTGTATTTTAGTTGCCAATGATGAGGTTGCAAAAGATGAAATGCGCCAGTCAATGTTAAGACTTTCCAAGCCACAGGGAATGAAATTAGTAATTAAATCGATTGAAGATTCTGTAAAATCAATCAAATCAGGAGTGACAGATAAATATAAAATGTTTATTGTTGTAAATAATATTCAGGATGTGGAGAGGTTGGCAAAGGAAATACCAGAATTAAATTATGTGAATCTTGGTGTATTGCCTGCAAATGAAAATACAAAAGCATTAAGCAAAGCAATTAATGTAACATCAGAAGATGTAAAGACGCTGAAAAAACTGCTTGCAAAAAACATAGAAATTGACATTCAGCAAGTTCCGACAGAAGCTATTACACATGTAGATGAAAAACTATTAGAAAGTTAGGAGGAAAAAAGATGTTAATAAAAGCAATATTAGTGGGGCTTGTATTAGGTTTATGTAAAAGTGAATGGATTTACGGATTCCCTCAAGTTGGACGTCCGATTGTAGTCTCAACATTAACAGGACTGTTTTTGGGAGATCCGGTGCAAGGTGTGATTATGGGAAGTGTTTTGGAATTAATGTTTATCGGTTCATTTCCAATTGGAGCAGCAGTCAGCCCGGATTATACTTCTGCGGGAGCCATATGTACTGCTTTTGCAATTTTAACTGGAGGTGGAAAGGCAGTAGCAACTGCAATGGCATTGCCAATTGCATTGTTAGGTGGATTCATTTTCATTGGATGTAAATTGATGAATGCAGCTTTTGGACAGATTATGATGAAATATCTTGAAAAAGATGATTCTAAAGGTGCTTCTAGAATATATATAATGGGTTCTGTTTTCACCTGTTTTGTAGTGTATTTTGCTTATGCTTTTGTTTGCATCTTTGCAGGAAGTGCAGCAGTGGAAGCTGCAGTAAATGCAATTCCAAAAGTAATTATTAATGGCTTGGCAGCTTCTGCAAATCTTTTGCCGGCAGTAGGGTTTGCACTCTTACTCCAGATGGTAATTACAAAAAAGATGTCACCATATTTCTTTATCGGATTTATTTTAGCAGCATATTTAAGTATGCCGACGATTGCAGTAACTCTATTAGGAATTATGTTTGTATTAGTTATGGTAACATCACAGAATAATCAGCTAGCAGCTGAAGAAAATGCAGGAGGTGACGAAAATGAGTTCTAAGATTGAAAAGAAAGATTTAAAAACAATATATCGAAGATATTTAGCACTAAATTGTATGAATGACTATCCGGGACAGATGCATAATGGATATACATTCTCCTTACTTCCAGTTCTTGATAAGATTTATAAAGATAATAAAGAAGAACGTATCAAGGCCAAGAAGCGCCATATGGAATACTTTAATATTACTCCGAATATTGCAGGATTTGCCCTAGGTATTTCTACTGCGATGGAAGAGGAAAATGCAAAAAATCCAGAGTTTGATGATACAACTATCAATACAGTAAAAACGGCATTAATGGGACCGCTATCAGCAATTGGAGATACTCTATTTCCTGCAACATTAAGAATTCTGGCAACCTCACTTGTAATTACTATGGCAGCAGCTGGAAATGTATTTGCACCAATTTTATTCTTATTAATTTATAATATTCCAAACTATTTGGCAAGATGGTACAGCCTGAAATATGGTTACAGCATGGGAATGGAATTTATGGTAAAATCCCAGAAATCAGGTATTATGGATAAAGTATCTTATGCTTGTACAGTAGTTGGATTAATGGCAATCGGTGCTATGATATTTTATACTGTAAACATTAGTACACCAATTACTATTGGGAATGTAAAAAATGGCGGCATTGTATTGCAAACAACATTAGATACAGTCATGCCGGGAATGTTAAAAATTGCATTGGTTGGTATTGAATATTGGTTATTGAAAAAAGGTGTAAAAGTCGTACCGCTTTTGATTGGAACTATGGCTGTCGGTGTACTGTTATTCGCAATTGGAGCGATTGCTTAAGGGCAGGAGGCTAAAGATGAAAAAAGAATTACTTGTGATTGGTGCTGGAAATATTGGACGAGGTGTCATCGGTGGATTATTTTTTGAATCTGGTTACCATTTGTATATTTACGATATTATGGAAGAACGGATGAAACAGTTGAAAGAACAAGGCACTTATTTGATTGAACGGGTAGGTACGAACAATAAACGAAGAGTTCTTGTCGACGATTTTGATGTTTTAGATTGTTCAGATACAGTAGATTTGATTGAACATATGAAAAAAGTAGATTTGATTGCCTGTTGCGTATACGAAGGTGCTTTTCAAAGTATTTGTCAAAATTTAAAGGAAGCTATTGAATATCGTACAGAACAAGAGGCAGCTCCATTGAACATACTGCTTTGTGTTAATGCATTGGGGGCTCCGGATTACTTTGAGACAGAGTTAGCAAAATTATTGCAAAATAACCCGGCTGCTAGCCGTTATCTTAAAGAAAAAATAGGAATCTGTCAGGTTATGGTAGGAATGGCGGCAATGCCGTCTTCTGAAGAATTAATTGCAGAAGATGCATTTGCAGTTACAACTAAATTAGATGGACATATTGGAATTGATGAAGAACCTTTTAAAGGTGAGCTGCCACAGGTGAAACAAACTGGAGGGGTTCAAAAAGGGAAAGCTCAGATTTATCGAAAAGTCTATACTGGAAATATGAAGCATTGCATGTTGGCTTTTTTGGGAAAAGCAAAAGGCTATACTTACATTCGTGATACTTATGATGATGGATGGATTGAGGATTGTGTACTTGGAGCATTTTTTGAAGCGGATGCAGCTATTCAGGCGGAATATCAATTTGATGAAACTGACCATCAGGAGTGGATTGATTTTATTGTAGAAGCTCCTAAAAACCGAAATCTGAAAGATGCTTTTACGAGAGTAGCAGCAGATCCTAAGACAAAACTTTCCAGAGATAATCGATTTGTAGGACCAGCATTGTTATGTATGAAACATCATATTCTGCCATTTTATTTGGCAAAAGGGATTGCCTATGGATTTTTATACCGTGATGAAAGCGATATTGCCAGTATAGAAATTACAAACTATGTAAAAGAACATGGGATTGAAAAAGCTATAGAAGTTTATTGTGGTCTGACAGAAAATGAATGGGAGTTAAAACAATTGATTATGGCACAATATAAGGAAGCAGAAAAAATTCGTTAAAAAGGAGAAAAATTATGAGATATAAACATTTTAAAAATGCAGATGCTGATATTTCTGCATTAACAGTTGGTACATGGGGGATTGCAGGAGCAAACTCTGCAGGAGTGACATGGGGAGATGTAGATACAGAAGAATCGATTGCTGCCATTCGCCAGATGATAGATAATGGAGTTAATATGGTAGATACAGCCCCAATCTATGGAGACGGTCATTCTGAAACAGTCGTTGGACAAGCATTAAAAGATGGATATCGTGAAAAAGTGTATCTTGCAACAAAGTTTGGTTCTTACATCAGTCATTACACAGGAAAATCTGTAAGAGATAACAAATATAACTCCGTAGAGCGTGAAATTGATGAATCTCTTGCAAGATTACAAACAGATTATATAGACTTTTATATTATGCATTGGCCAGATGAAAATACACCGATTGAAGAAACAATGGCAGTCTGTAATATGTTGAAAAAAAAGGGGAAAATCCGTTACATTGGAATGTCTAATTCTTCCAAAGAATTAATTCAGGAAGCGCAAAAATATGCTAAAATTGATGTAATCCAGCCTCCGTTTTCTATCGTGAACCAGTCAGAAAGAGAACTAATGGAATGGGCTGAAACTCAAGGAATTGGGACAATGACTTATGGTTCTCTAGGTGGTGGAATTTTAACAGGAGCTATTCGCGAACTTCCAAAACCAGATCCAAAGGACATGCGTCAGGTATTCTATCCATTCTTTAAAGAACCGGTATTCTCTAATGTTATGGAATTATTAAAGACATTAGATAAAATTGCAGAAGCACACAATGTACCGGTGGCACAGGTATCCATCAACTGGAGTACCCAAAAGAGTTTTGTTGGTACAGCATTAACTGGAGTTAATACACCTGCACAGGCAGATGAAAATTGCAGTGCATTTGAATGGCAGTTGAATAATGAGGAAATTGCATTGATTGACAGTGAAATTGACAGATTAAATATTGGATAAGGTTTTTCTTGTGTTCATATAAGTCTTTTTATGGGGCTGTCACTTTAGTTGAACCGCTCCCCGTCAAGTAGACAATTGAAAAAATATAAATTTTTCCTGCCAGTAGAAATTTATCTGCTGGCAGTTTTTATGCAGCTTGCAAGTAAATTTCGTGTTTTTCCATTGGCGTTAAAATTCCGAGATTCCTTTGCAAGCGTTTATTGTTGTAGTAATCTATATAATCTTCGATCATTTTTTCGAGAGTATCTCTATCGGTGAATCGTTTTCCATAGTATCGCTCTCTCTTCAGAATTCCCCAAAAGCCTTCCATTGGTCCATTGTCGATACATTTAGCAACTCGCGACATGCTTTGCGTTATTCCAGCATTTACAAGTTTTATATGAAATGTCCTGTTCGTATATTGGAATCCCCTGTCACTGTGAAACAGTGGCTGCGCACCAGGATTTCTAAGTAAAGCATTATCTACCGTATCAAACACCAAAGCATTGTTGTTCTTATCACGAATAACATACGAAACAATCCGTCTATCATATAGATCCAGTATTGCACTTAGATAAACTTTATGCTTTTCCATCCCAATATAATAATGGAATTCTGTCACATCAGTGAGCCATTTTTCATTTGGTGCTTTGGCAGTGAACTCCCGATTAAGTATGTTTTCAGCTATATACTGAGGGTTTGCAGCCTGTCTTGTGCATCCGTTGTTAGAATACTTGATAGTTGATTTTATATTAAGTTTACGGCAAATGCGTAGCACACGTTTATCGTTTACATCAATACCATGATATCGTTCCAGATCATCTCTGATCCTTCGATAGCCTTTATCCGGTGAGTCTGTATGAATCTTTTCTATCTCGTCGGCAATAAACTTATTCTTTTGTTCACTTTTAGGAATTTCTCTGTGTAGCCATTTATAATAAGCTGCTCTAGAAACATTACCAAGTTTACAAAGTGCAGCGATTGGATAATTATGTTCTTTGTGTTCTTCTTTGATTGCCTGATATATATGTTCATGACGGACCAGGCTTAACCCCGCCTCCTCTCTATTTCTTCGAGTTTTTTTAAAAAAGATGCCTCCATTTCAGCACGTTCTTTCTCTGCTTTTAAAATTTTAACTTCAGCACGCAGCTTTTCTAATTCACTCATCTCATCGGGACATTTTCGTTTGCCACGGTTATCTCTTAAAGCTTCCACTCCACCAGCTTCATATTTGACTATATAATTGCGAGCCTGTTGATAGGATACCTGATATTGTTCTGCTGTTTGGGCATAATTACGATCATGTGCGATACAATACTGTACTATTTCAACCCGTTCTTCAAAAGTGGTTTTTCTTCCTTTGGTCATGATAATGCTTCCTCCTGTTCCAGAAGATTTTAATTCTTCATGACCATTATACTTCTTTATCCAAGATTGTAACTTACCTTTTGAACGGATTCCATATTTTTTGCAGATATCATCTTGAGAACCATAGCCTGCTAAATAATCTAAGACTGCTTGCTGTTTCAATTCTTTGGAATATTTTTTATTCCCTTTCAATGTAAATGCATTTGCTCCCATAGATTCATAGTTTCGAATCCATTGTTGGACAGATGCGAGACTTACATCAAACATATGGGCAATTCGTTGTTGGCTTTCTTTTCCATCCAGATATAGATTTACAGCATATATCTTATTCTCAACAGATACTTTTCTTTTAGACATAAAATATGCTCCCTCCTAAGTGACAAGTTTTTATTATTTCACTTGTCTACCTAGAAGGGAGCATATCAAGTGAGACAGCCCCTATATTCATATCCATTTCTAGGAACAACGTCGAAACGTCTTATCTGTAATAATTCTTGCAAAGATCAATCCAAGCGGCAAAGCCATAATAATAAGTAAAGCTTCTGTAAACCAAAAAGCACCGGTATTAATCGAAGTAATACCAATATTATAAATTGCCCGATACAAATACAATCCAGGAACCATAATAACGATGGAAGGCACAGTCAAAGAAATTCGAGGATAACCAATCGAAGTCTTGATCATAGATGCCAGAAGACCAGCAAGCAAAGCTCCAAGGAATGCAGCCGCAGCTGGCGGAAATGATGCAAGATCAACCAGTTCCAGACGAGTTGTATTTGCAATTGCTCCAATGATCCCTGCTGTAGCAGCAAGTTGTAATGGACTGTTAAACATTACGGAGAAACCTAAAACTCCAAAAAAGCTTGCGATCAGTCGAAATATCAGGTATTCTGACTTGCTTAAATTCAATGGAAGAAAATCCATCGGTTTTAAATGAAGAACTAAAGCAAGCATCCATGCAGCTAAAGTTGCAACAGCAATGATAATCAGTGCGTAAGCCAGACGTTCAAGTCCGGAACGCATATCCAATTTTGCAAGGTCAATTCCACTTGTGATAAATGGAAATCCTGGAATAATGAATAACATAGAACAGATATAACCAGCTTGATGGTGTATCGAAATATGAAATCCAGATTTCAATGCCATGAAGGCAATTGTGTATACAATACATGCCAAAGCAACGCTTGCCGCAGTGCATAGGAATAAAGTTAAATGATGTTGATTCATTTTTGCCCGGAGAAAATTTCCGGCACCAGCACCTAAGAATGCACAAAACATCTCAATCGGTCCGCCACCGAGTAAAAAAGTAAATGCACTGCATGCAACAGCTGCAGCCAGACCAAGGAATGGCGGAGAGTAAAATCCATGAATTTCATGAATCTGATCAAGTAGTGTATGAAGTTCATCTCCAGACATCTTCTTGCAGTTTTTGGAAAATTTGTTAACAAACAATTCCATTCGATAAAGTTTTGATGTATTTACGCCTGTATTAAACAGACATAGGGATTCTGTATAACAGTTACCACCATCAATACAAGTATATTCAATTGATAATAAACCAATATCAGCAGTACAAGTAATTCCAAGTTCTCTAGCCAGTGTGTTCATAGAACTTCGTACTCTCCATGCTCCAGTTCCGCAAGATAGAAGCATAATTCCAGTACGACCGATGATCGAGGCTTTCTCACTTAACGAAGCTTCCGTGATCGGACGACCAATACTTTTTCTTGTATAATCATGCCAAGGAATCCGCATATGATTATGAAATTCTTCCTCCATATATATCACCCCTCCGAATCCATAAGTATTTCTAATAATTTTTTCCCAGCAATTCCAATTGGTCGGGTAGAATCGGTAAGGAGACAAATGTCTCGTGGATTAGCATGTTCCTTTACAGGAATTTCTATAATTTCACCACGATCAAGATAGTCCTTAGCAAGAGCTTCCGGACAGAAACCAATTCCAAGATCATGCTGCACCAGAGATAAGATCTGGTTCGTTGTAGCAGTTTCCATATCCGGAGAAAAAACTAACTGATTCTGATAGAAATATTTCTCATAAAAATTTCTGGTTGCTGTTCCTTCATTTAATGAAATAAAAGGAAAATCCTGCAGATCACGTAGTCTTTTCGGTGAAAAACCAATATCCCTATAAGAAGGTCCGCCAATTAAAATGTCACGGAAAGAGCAAAGTCGTTGCGATTGTAATGGATGTTCGCAATACAATGGTGTTGTCACAATACTAAAATCAACGAATCCTTTTCTCAAAGCTTTGATTGCCTGTGGTGTGGAATGGTTGGAAATTTTTAATTTAATATGTGGATAAAGTTTGTGAAACTTCTCTAATTTCGGCAGCAAAAATAAATGAAGTGCAGTTTCGCTTACTCCGATCGTAACAGTTCCAGATTTCAGATTTTTTGTTCGATTTAGTTCATCATTTCCAGAAGAAATCTGCTGGATTGCAATCGCTACATGTGCATAAAGTTGTTCCCCTTCTGGTGTCAGTTTGATTCCCCTGTGTGACCGGATAAATAAAGTGCAGCCAAGTTCACTTTCCATAATATTCATGCAGCGAGTGATATTTGGCTGATTATTATGTAAGAATTTCGCAGCTTTAGAGAAACTCTTATATTTTGCAACATAATAAAAGATACGATAATAGTCAAAAGGCATGATTGACCTCCTAGTTATATAAAATTTGTATGTTATTGATATGATATATATATTTTACATATCATTCTTCCTAAAGTATAATACAGTTGATGAAAAAGTCAAGAAAGGGATGATCAGCGTGGAAACAATTTTTCCAAGAGAAGAAAATGCAGAGCATATATTTAAAAAAATTCTGGAAAATAATGATGCCTGTGAACGATTGAGAGAGTTATTTTATGAAGAGTTTGCCAACAGTGGAGATCGTGATCTTTCGGAAAAACAGTTTGTGAAAGCACTATTTGATGCATATCAAAATAGGGATCTTTCCGCTTTCTTGATGGAAATCTGTGGAAACAGTATGTTTGATCTGTTAAGAAATGCGTTTTTGATTCCTATGAGATTCAATGATAAAGGTGTAACAAATCCTGTAAGATTAACAGATGCAGAGGGCGAGCTGATCAAACAAACATCCGTAAACAAACAGATTTCACAAAAACAATATAAAATGTTTCAGCAGATTTCAGATCAGGCGGACGATATACCGGATTATGAAATCTGTCTTGCTTATGGATTTCGTGAAAAACACGATTATCGGAACAAAAATGAAATTAACACAATGAAGATTGGGGAACATATTGGAATCCTGCTATTATTTAAACTACCTAAAGAAGTAAAAGAAATGATAGAGGATAACGAAGTCTACAGCATTGTTTGGGATTTTATGATGAGACTGGAAGAACAATTACCAAGAGCGTTCATGTATTACGGTGTAATGGATGAAAACAAATTTGAACAACAAAGCAGCGAGATTGGCATCTTTCTTCCCTTCCGTCACTTTGAACACCAACTAGAGAAAAACATCGAACAGGCCAATGGTATTGGTCTGGGATGTAGAGAACGGATCCTGACAATGATCAAATAAAAAGGAACTATTTTATTTATAGTTACCAATAGTAGTCATAAAAGACATCGCATGAAATACAAATATTCGTGCGATGTCTTTTGTGTTTTCTATCAATTTATGATGAGAGTGTCAAAAGTATAAATGAAATAAGGATTGACATTTTATAAAAAGTAGCATATAATATTATTGTATTAAGGAAGTAATACAATAATACAATAAGAAGGAAGGAGAACTATGGGGTGGAAGATAGATGATGGAAGACCAATCTGGACACAACTGAAGGAACAGATGATCAAGAGGATTGTGTCAGGAACCTATCCAAGCGGAGAGAAACTACCAAGTGTCAGGGATCTTGCAGGAGAAGCAGGGGTGAATCCGAATACGATGCAGAGAGCGTTATCAGCACTTGATCAGGATGGATTAACGATCACCAACCGAACAAGCGGGCGCTGTGTCACAGAAGATGTGACGAAGATAGAAGAATGTCGGAAAGATATAGGACACAAGATTGTAAAACAATACATCAGGGATTTAGAGGAACTTGGATACAATAAGGAAGATGCAGTCGCATTGATCGGAAAGGAAGAGGAAGAATGAAGGATTTGAATTTAATAGAATTAACTGATTTAGAGAAACGGTATGGAAAGAAGGAAGCTTTAACGGGAATCAACTTAACAATAGGGAGAGGAAAGATCATCGGGCTTTTAGGACCCAATGGTTCTGGAAAGACAACATTGATCAAGTTATTAAACGGTCTGTTGCAGCCAACATCAGGTGAGATTAAAGTCAATGGTAAAGCACCTGGTGTTGACAGCAAGAAGATCATCAGCTATCTGCCAGATAAGATGTATTTTGCAGATTGGATGAAGATTGCAGATTTGATGGATTTTTTTGAAGATTTTTACGAAGACTTTGACCGTAAAAAAGCAGAGGGCATGTGTGAGACATTAAAGATCAACACCGAAGCGAAGATCAAAAGCTTATCCAAAGGAAATAAAGAGAAAGTCCAGTTAGTTTTGGTAATGTGCCGAAAAGCACAACTCTATCTGCTAGACGAACCGATCGCAGGAGTCGATCCCGCAGCAAGGGATTTTATCTTAGATACGATCTTAAACAATTATAATGAGGAAGGAACCGTGATCATTTCAACACATCTGATCGCAGATATCGAGAAGATCATGGATGAGGTTATTTTTATCAAAGAAGGAAATATTGTAACATACAAGTCAGCTGATGACTTAAGAGAAGAAAGTGGCAAATCCATCGATGCCCTGTTCCGTGAGATATTTCATACAGATGTATACAGAGGAGGGGACGAAGCATGCTAGGAAAATTAATAAAGTATGATCTGAAAGCATTAGCGAAGATTTTAGCACCATTATGGGGTGTACTCTTAGTGATGGGACTGATCTTTGGAATCAGTATTCGGTCGAATCTTGACGGAATTGGAAATACGATGATCGTATTTAGTCTTGTGGTCATTGTTGCAGTGATCGTTGCGATCTTTGTAATGAATGTGATCATTGTGATTCAGCGCTTCTGGAATGGGTTATTGCAGGAAGAAGGATATTTAATGTTCACGCTTCCAGTTACTACAAGAAGCCTGATTTTATCTAAAGTGATCAGTGCATTGATCATCAGCTGTGGGACAGTACTCGTAATCTCCTTATTGGGAGTAGAAATCATTGCGATAAGCCCGGTAAAACTTATGGATACTGTAACGTATTTTGGAAACTGGGTCATCAAAGTACATGCAGGACCATGGATTGGATATGGAGCGGTGATCGCAGTGGTAGGTTTGCTAAACGGAATCTACCATATATATGCAGCAATGGTGATCGGACAGTTGAGTAATGGCAATCGATTCTTGTTTGCATTTGTGGCATATGCAGGATTATCGATCATTGTATCACTGATCGGAATTCCAAGTATGACAAACTTAGATAATATGGGATCAAGTCTGCAGAACACATTTGGATTTGATGGTGATCTGTGGATCTATCTTGTAGAGAATATTGTGATCATTATTGTTTATCATATTGTCACAGAAGTGATATTAACGAAGAAATTGAATCTGGAGTAGGAAAAATAGAAGGGATAAGGAGAGGAGGAAAAATTATGTTAAGGAAATTGATGAAATATGATCTAAAATATTACCGTAAGATCATGCTGCCACTATGGGCTGTTTTGATCATTTATGGAATTGTCCATGGAATCAATACTGTGTTCAATTATGAAACATTTTATGATCATATCCCAATAAAGGCACAGGCTATTGTTGTTGTGACCGGTATTTATTTTATATTCTGCGTGAATATTATTCTTGTGATACAAAGGTTCTGGAAAAGCATGTATGGAAAGGAAAGCTACCTTACACATACACTTCCAGTGACTGAGAGAAAGTTGATCTTGTCAAAGGTCTTCAGTGCGATCATCATCAGTTTTACAACAGTTTTTATCTTCTTTGCAGAAAATGATATATTGATTTATATACAAAGTATTGTATATCACGGAGAAGCTTCACTTCAAGGAATACCGATTCGACATTTTCAGGATTTTACAAAAACAAAAGTTGTTTTAACCATTCTTTATATGATCATATATGGAATCATATGGACGATGCATCTGATCTATCAGGCATATACAGCAATATGCATTGGACAGATGAGAAGTAAAAACAGATTTGCGACAATGATCATTGTAGGAGCTTTTTTATTCTTGGTTGGCTATGAAATGCAAGTGGTATTGTTGCAACATAATAGATATTACAGTTGGTTTTATCTTCCGTGTCTTATTGTCTTTCTTGTGGAAATTGTGTTGTGTCATTTGGTGATTGAGTTTATTTTGACTAGAAAGTTAAATATAAATTAGATAATAGAATTGACATAAAAAATTATAGATGTTAATATAACAATATAAAAAGGTGCTACCGATGACGGTTTGCCTGATTAATATAAGTTTTATAGACCGCTTACTTTCTCAGGGTAGGGCGGTCTTTTTCTGTCTTGGCATCATGCTTTCCACGCACATAGCCAAGACTATAAAAAGTCGCACACAGTGAGATTACTGCGATTAGGTCTGTAATGGTTAGCATAATTTCAAGTCCCCTTTCCGTCAGATTTCTCTATGAAAGAGATGGATCTATGTAATCGGGGCTAGAACTCCCCGTAGGAAGCAAACCGCCATTCACGTCAATGTGAAGTAACACCTTGACGTTTATTTTAACAGAAAACATATATTAATTCAATAAAAAACAAAGTATAAACATATAAAAGTACAAAAAATTTTACATACATTTAACACAACACATCTCCTAAATAAGTTAAAATAAAACTGTTGTAAAAAATAAGTGAAAGAAAAGTAAAGAAAAGAACAACTAAAGGAGAAAAAAAGTGAGCAGTACAAACATTTTAGGTCTGTTGGGAGGATTAGCATTATTCCTATATGGTATGCAGATGATGAGTAACGGATTAGAATCCGTTGCCGGAAATAAAATGAAAGACATTTTGGAAAAATTGACATCCAATAGATTCTTAGGTATTATCGTAGGAGCTTTGATCACAGCCGTGATCCAGTCATCCTCAGCTACAACGGTAATGGTCGTAGGATTTGTAAACTCTGGAATGATGACATTAAATCAGGCCGTATGGATCATCATGGGAGCTAATATTGGTACAACAATTACAGGACAGTTAATTGCCTTAGATGTTGGGGCATTAGCACCATTAATTGCGTTTATCGGTGTAGCAATCGTTGTATTTTCAAAGAATGAAAAAGTACAGTTTGTCGGAGAGATCATTGCAGGACTTGGTATTTTATTTGTTGGAATGAACATGATGGGAGATTCCATGATACCACTTCGTGAGTATCCACCATTTATCAACCTGATGACAAGATTCTCAAATCCATTGATCGGAATCATCGCAGGTATGATCTTTACAGCGGTCATCCAGTCATCTTCAGCTTCTGTAGGTATCCTGCAGGCATTAGCATTAAGCGGAGTGATCAGTTTCCATGATGCAGCCTTTGTATTATTTGGACAGAATATCGGTACATGTATTACAGCGATCTTAGCATCGATCGGAACAGAGAGAAGTGCGAAGAGAGCAACGATCATTCATCTAAGCTTCAATATTATCGGAACAGCCATTTTTACAATTTTATGTTTAGTGACACCTTTGACAAATTATGTGGCAGGATTCAGTGGAAGCAGTATTACAAAACAGATTGCCAATATGCATACATTATTTAATATCAGTACAACCATCCTGCTGATCCCATTTGGAAATTATCTGGCAAAACTTGCAACCAAGATCCTTCCAGAGAAAGCAGAAGAGAAAGAACAACACAAACATTTAAAATACATCAAATCGGTTGATACAAGAGTAGATGCTACATTTGGTACGTCAGCGATCAACTTACAGAACTTAAGAAATGAAATTCAGAGAATGCTTGAGATGGCAAGAGTCAATGTAGAAGAAAGTTTTGATGCATTTTTGGCAGGAAGCAGCAGATCCTTAGGTGATGTTGATAAAAGAGAAGATTATATTGATTATCTGAATAAAGAAATTTCAAGAGCCGCAGCAAAGATGATGGCGCATGAAACGAATGTTAAAGCTTCAAAAAATATCGGCTCATATCTTGATATGACAAGTAATATCGAACGAATTGGAGATCATGCAGTTAATATTTGTGATTATACAAAGTTGATCGAAGAAAAACATATTGTATTTTCAGATGACGCAAAACAGCAGATGGAAGAAATGAAAATGATCTGTGAAAAAATGTTCCATAACATTTCTAAAGTACCAGAGGATACGCAGGAATGGCTTCAGAAAGTTCATGATTCAGAGAACTTTATCGATCAGAAGACAGAAGAATTCTACGAAAGTCACTTGGAACGTATCAACAGAGGAGAATGTAATGATGAAGCATGCATCATTTTCTCTGAAATGTTAACAGACTTTGAGCGTATCGGTGATCATACATGGAATGTTGCGAAACAGATGGCAAAGATCATTGAACGTGGGTAAAACAATTACATAAAATTCAAAAAGAACCTTCTGAAAGAACTAAAATAAGAAGGTTCTTTTTTTGATAGTAACTAGACTTGTTATAAACAATACGTTATACTAAAAAGAGTGCTAAAAACAGGTGTGTAAAGGAGAAATGAGTTATGGATTATATTTTATCCCCATCAATTTTGTCAGCAGATTTTGCGAATCTTGGAGCAGATGTAAAAGAAGCAGTAAAAGCAGGTGCAAAATGGGTGCACATTGATGTTATGGATGGAATGTTCGTACCTAATATTTCCTTGGGACTTCCAGTGATTAAATCACTTCGTAAAGAGACAGAAGCTTTATTTGATGTACATTTAATGATTGAAGAACCAGGAAGATATATTGATGATTTTGCGGAAGCAGGAGCTGATCTGATCACTCTTCACGCAGAAGCAACAAAACATCTTCATAGAGCGATCCAGCAGGTAAAAGCGAAAGGATTAAAAGTTGGAGTAGCCTTGAATCCAGCAACGCCATTATCTGCATTAGATTATGTATTAGAAGAATTAGATATGGTACTGATCATGACTGTAAACCCAGGTTATGGCGGACAGTCTTATATTGCGAAGATGGATGACAAGATCAAAGAATTACGAGCGATCATCAATGAAAAAGGACTGGATATCGATATTGAAGTAGATGGAGGAATCTCAGCAAAGAACGTAGCACATGTCAAAGAATGTGGAGCAAACGTATTTGTAGCAGGATCCGCTGTATTTAACGGTAATATTGCATCTAGTGCAAAAGATATTTTAGAAGCTATGGAGGCGTAAAAATGAGTGAATGTAGTCATGACTGCAGCAGTTGTAGTGCAAACTGCGGAAGCAGAACACAGGAGAAAACAGATTTCCTTGAACCATTATATAGAGAAAGTAAAGTAAAGAAGGTTATCGGTATCGTCAGTGGAAAAGGTGGCGTAGGTAAATCCATGACAACTTCTTTATTAGGAGTCGCAGCAATGAGAAAAGGGTTGCATACAGCAATTCTTGATGCGGATGTCACAGGACCGTCCATCCCGCAGGCATTTGGACTTCATGAGAGATTATTAGGAAATGCAGAAGGAATCATTCTTCCAGCAATGACAAATTTCGGAATCGAAGTTGTATCCTTAAACTTAATGTTAGAAGAAGAAACACAGCCAGTGATCTGGAGAGGTCCAGTTGTAGCAGACGTTGTAAAACAGTTCTGGGGTAAGACATTATGGAAAGACATTGATGTGATGTTTGTGGACATGCCACCAGGAACCGGAGAAGTTCCATTAACAGTTTTCCAGTCTATTCCATTAGATGGAATCGTTGTCGTTGCAACTCCACAGGAATTAGTAGGAATGATCGTGGAGAAAGCTGTGAATATGGCGAACATGATGAATGTACCAGTTCTGGGTCTGATCGAGAACATGAGCTACATCAAATGTCCAGATTGCGGCAAAGAGATTAAGGTATTTGGAGACAGTCATATTGAAGAAATTTCTGAGAAGTTTAACATTCCAGTACTCGGAAAACTTCCAATTGATCCAAAATTAACACAGGCATGTGACGCAGGGCTGATCGAGGATGTGGAAAATATTTACTTAGATGGTGTAATGGATATCATTTTATAAGAAGAAACAACGTAAAGAAGCGGTTTTCCGCTTCTTTTTTTGATGGAAAAAATGCAATGAAAAATATAAATATTGTATACAAATTTATAAAAAACAAATCGTATAAGTTAATAAATTTGTAATAACAAACTTACATATATTGGAAATAAATTGTATTTTATCGAGTACAAAGGTTGACATATTGATGGATATCGGGTAAAGTATGAAACATAGATTTCGAAAATGTTACAAAATTGTTTCGAAGTTTAAGAAACTATTGAGCACAGAAAGAGGTTTATATGCTGAAAGTTATGAAGAAGAAATTGTTAGTAGTGATTGCGATGTTAGTTGTAGCATCAGGAATCATCTTTACAGGATCAACTTCAACCAAAGCAGAAGATAACGAAGTACAATACTTAGGAAAATACAAATTAACAGCATACTGCGGATGTAAAAAATGCAGTGGAAAATGGGGAACAAGAACAGCTTCTGGAAAGAAAGCAAAACAGGGAAGAACTATTGCTGTAGATAAAAGAAAGATCAAATTAGGATCAAAAGTACAGATCAATGGAAAAACATACGTAGCCGAAGATGTCGGAGGCGGTGTCAAAGGAAAACATATCGATGTATTCTTTAAATCTCATAAACAGACAAAGAGATTTGGTAAGAAAACAGGTGTTAAAGTTTATAAGGTAAATTAAGATACGAATGATGATTATAAAATATAGCGTAAAAATATCAGCCAGTTTGGAAGAAAAGATGAATTCAAACTGGCTGATATTTTTTTGCTTTTACAAATGAATATTTAACGGTATTAAAATTTATAAGTACCATTTTCTCTTAAAGCAGCTAAAGCATCAATAACGCTCTGTTTATCTTCTGGATATGTAACACCATACCACTGATCTTTAGATACAAGCACTTCAAGAGAGGCTTTTCCATCATGTAACAGGTCACTTGCGACACTAGGAATAAAGTATTCACCTTTTAATGGATTCTCTTTGATCGCTTGATCAAGGAAAGCAGGGAATCCTTTTTCTAACTCGTCCATGATCATAGGCTGGAATCCAAAGAAGTTCATGGACACTAAAGTATCAAATGGAAGCGATGCCCAAGTTGCACCGTCATCTTCTGTGAATTCTGCATGATCTTCACGTTTTTCGATATGAGTTCTTTCTGTGATAGAAAGTAACTGGTGGTTGTCATCAACTTCACAGACACCTCTGGATACGTATCCATTCTCTGTAACTGTATTTCCAAGATGATATCCCACCATTGCAAATGGTGCCTTTCCATCTTTCTCTTCATGGCTTGTAAGGAAATCAGCCATGACTTTATATCCATCAACACCATAATAGTCATCTGCGTTGATCACGGCAAATGGTTCATTGATAAATGGTTTTGCACATAAAACAGCATGTGCAGTTCCCCAAGGTTTCACACGTCCTTCTGGGACATTATAACCTTCTGGTAATGCATCTACTTCCTGATATGCATAACATACTTCCATTCCTTCAGGAACCCTTGCTCCAACAGTTTCTTTAAAATCTTTCTCAATTGCTTTCTTTATCACAAAGACTACCTTACCGAATCCGGCACGTTTTGCATCATAGATGGAATAATCAATGATCGCATGTCCCATCGAATCCATAGGGTCCATCTGTTTTAATCCTCCATAACGGCTTCCCATACCGGCAGCCAGAATTACTAATGCTGGTTTTTTCATGAAAAAACTCCCTTCTGATTTTTAAACTAAAATAAGTATAACGCAAGATGGAACAGATGGAAAGAGAAAGAAAAAATAAAGAATTGGAATTGATAAAGATCTATTTCGGTCAGCTAGAATTTATTGTATAATTTGAGTATTGAATCGTTGCAAAAAAAGAGAAAGATTTACAAATATTCGAGGAGGAAGAGTATGAAAAACGAATATTATCAGTTTTATTATCGATGGTTGTGACAAAATAAAAGGATATCCATGAGGATAAGAAAAGGATAAAGCGATGACAGAGATTCAACATGAACTGATCATGCCGAATAAGGATCTTCCATTTAAGATGTTCCTTTTTGAAGGCAGAGATGGTAATTATATCAGAGAAAAACATTGGCACAGATCGATCGAGATCTTTGCGGTCTTTCAGGGAACGCTGGAGTTTTATTTAAACGATCAGGAGTATTTACTGGAATGTGGAGATTTTATTATTGTCAATTCCAACGAAGTGCATTCCATTCATGCACCAAAAGAAAATATGACTGTTGTGCTCCAGATGCCGCTTAATATGTTTGAAAAATACTACACTGGGGATCAGTTCATTTGCTTCGCCCATGCCCCGCAGGCACAGGATGAACAGCTCATGGAAATGATCTGTGAGATGTATATGGCATATTCTGATAAGCATTGTGGCTATGATCTGAAGATTCAAAGCCTGTTTTATGATATGTTATATCTGATGGTTACAAGATACCGTGAGATTAATGTACACCCAGATATTTTACATCAACACAAGCAGTTAACCAAGTTATCTGTGATTACAGATTACATGAAAGAACATTACAAAGACGAATTATCTTTGGCAAGACTTGCAGAGATTTTCGGGTATTCTCCATCCTATTTATCCCGAATGTTTCAAAAATATGCAGGAATCAATTATAAAGACTATTTGCAGGCAATCCGCACTGAACATGGGTACAGACAGCTGATAGAGACAAAGATGACGATCAGTGATATTTCCATGGAAAATGGATTTCCAAATAACAAAGCATTTTCTAAAGCTTTTTATAAAAAGTATGGGATCATGCCTGCTGAATTTCGAAAAAGACAAAAAAGTGCCATAAACAAGATAAGTAATTAGTCGAGAAAACAAAAGCATATTGTTATAATCTTATAAGTGATAAATGGAGAAGACAAACTTTTAACTGCACAGAATAAATGGCTGATCGCACATGAAGAAACTCAAATACCTGGAGCGTTTTGTGGATTAGTTGGAGAAAATATCACATTAAAATGATCAAAAAAGGAAAGGATGGAGAATCAAATGAGTAATATGCCAAAAGTAAAGATCGAAATCGTAGCAGTCAGCAGAGATTGTTTCCCAGAAAGTTTATCAGTGAATCGCAGAAATATTACTTGCCAAACATTTTGAAGGACCAAAAATGTTCTTTGCAGCAGCAGAGGAAAGAGGAGATAATCTGTTAGATGGACGTGGAGATGCATATTGTGGTATGCTGAACGCAAGTTATAATCTGAAATTGTACCAATCGCAAGAGCTGTCGTTGGATTAAGCAGCTTAAAGATCATCAGTTTTGGGCCTCGTCCATTAAACTTCTTAGCATACAATGCACCAATCCAGCAGTTATACAACTTAGGAGTTGAGATCGAGAAAAACTTCCCTCATCATGGAGCTGTAGCATTTGGTAATTTCGGAAAAACATTATATGAAGTATTTAAATATGTTGGAGTTCCAGTAGAAGAGATTGGATACAATCAGCCAGCTGGAGTCAGATATCCAACAGAAAATCCTTGGGGATAAGATCGGAGGTTTGTATGTTATACATTGGTGTAGACCTTGGAACATCCGCAGTGAAATTACTGTTAATGGATGAAAAAGGCGGAATCAAAAAAATCGTTTCCAAAGAATATGAGTTGCATTTTCCGCATCCAGGATGGTCTGAGCAGAAACCAGAAGACTGGTACAGTCAGTCTATGGAAGGAATCAAAGAATTGATCAGCGAATGTGATAAATCACAGGTTGCCGGGATCAGCTTCGGAGGGCAGATGCATGGACTTGTCGTTTTAGATGAAGATGATGATGTGATTCGCCCTGCAATCCTATGGAATGATGGACGTACACAGAAAGAAACAGATTATTTAAATAATGAGATTGGAAAAGATAAATTATCCGAGTACACAGCCAACATCGCTTTCGCAGGATTTACAGCACCAAAGATCCTGTGGATGCGTGAAAATGAACCAGACAATTTCAACAAGATCAAAAAGATCATGCTGCCAAAAGATTATCTGGCATATAAACTATCTGGAACATTTTGCACGGACTATTCCGATGCATCCGGAATGTTATTATTAGATGTAAAGAATAAATGCTGGTCAAAACAGATGATGGAAATCTGTGGAGTGAGTGAAGAACAGCTTCCGAAACTGTTTGAAAGTTATGAAGTTGTCGGAACATTAAAAGAAGATATTGCAGAAGAACTTGGTTTATCCAAAGAAGTCAAGATCATCGCGGGAGCTGGAGACAATGCGGCAGCAGCGGTAGGAACTGGAACTGTTGGAGATGGAATGTGTAACATTTCCCTTGGAACATCTGGAACGATCTTCATTTCCAGTAAGACATTTGGTGTAGATTCCAACAATGCCTTACATTCTTTTGACCACGCAGATGGATACTATCACCTCATGGGATGCATGTTAAGTGCAGCATCCTGCAATAAATGGTGGATGGACGAGATCTTAAAGACAAAAGAATACAGCAAAGAACAAGAAGGAATCACCAAACTTGGAGAAAACCATGTATTCTATCTTCCATACCTAATGGGAGAGAGATCTCCACACAATGATCCAAAAGCCAGAGCAACATTTATCGGAATGTCCATGGATACAACGAGAGAAGAAATGACACAGGCCGTGTTAGAAGGAGTTGCATTTGGACTTCGTGATTCTCTGGAAGTCGCAAGAAGTCTTGGAATCAAGATTGAACGCACAAAGATCTGCGGCGGTGGAGCTAAGAGCCCATTATGGAAGAAGATCATTGCAAATGTGATGAATCTGAAAGTCGACGTGATCGAAAGCGAAGAAGGTCCAGGATATGGAGGAGCGATGCTTGCAGCCGTTGGATGTGGAGAATACGACAGCGTACAGGAAGCAGCAGATCAGCTTGTGAAAGTTGTGGATACGGTGGAACCTGATGACAAGCTTGTTGCGAAGTATGAGGCGAAGTACCAGCAGTTTAGAGAAATTTATCCAGCACTTAAGGGTGTATTTCAGAAATTTGATTAACTATAAGGTAACTATAAACTAAATATAAATAATGAACAACAACAAAGAACAGGTATGCATAAGGATTTCAAGGAATTCTAAAGCATACCTGTTCTTTCTTAAATTTATGATTTTATTGCAGAATCTGCATTGCGATCATGATAATGATCACAAGAATAAAAAATCCTAAAATGCATTTTGCTGCAATCACTTTATTTTGCCACCAAGGCAATTTGATATCTTCATCTTCGAATGTATTGTAGTCATTATCGTATAACAGTTCATTGATCAAAGCTTCTGCCTTAGCTTTCTGATCTTCTCTAACATAAATATCCGTTCCATAAACAGAATACCCCATTGCAATACTCATATATTCTCCTGTTCCAGGTTGTTTGGACATGGTTTCAATTCCGTTTTGTTTTAAATGATCATGAATCATCTCAGCCTGAATCTGGTCAGCTGCGTTAAATATTTTTGTAATCTTAACCTCCATAATTGCCACCTCCTTATTGAGTAAATGTTCAGTAACTTTGTATATTAATGATGAGAGTATCAAAAGTAAATTTTGTCACGCTCTGATGTACCCGGCGTGTCAATAAGTATGAATTAATTATAACAAAAATTGGACATAATTCATAGAAAGAAATATCACTATTCAAATTCTAAAAAATATTATTGACATTTTTTCTCACATGTATTATTATATAAATACAATAACAGTAATTATTATCGATTTAGACATGAGGAGGATGAAACAATGAAATACGTATGTGATGTATGTGGATGGGAATATGATGAAGAAAAAGGATATCCAGAAGGAGGAATCGCTCCAGGAACAAAATGGGAAGATGTTCCAGAAGATTTTGAATGTCCATTATGTTTTGTAGGGAAAGATCAATTTTCAAAAGAATAATTTTTATAGATATATTGTAGTAGAAGGGAGAAGAAGTTATGGCTAAATTTTATCGTTCAGAAGACAAAACAGTATTATTAGAAGTATTTGGAGCAGGAAGTTCCATAGAGAATTTGAAAAGTTTAAAAGCAAACACAACAGATGCTGCAGTAGAAAAACATTTACCAGTTGTGACACAGGAAGGAAATAAGATCACAGTAGCTGTATCTTCCGTAGAGCATCCAATGCTTCCAGAACATTATATTATGGGAGTATATATTGAAACAAAGAATGGTGGGCAACTGCATAAATTTGCACCAGGGGATAAACCTGAGGCGGTATTTATGTTAGCAGATGGAGATGAATTCATAGCAGCATATGAGTATTGTAATCTGCATGGATTATGGAAATCTGAAGTATAGAAATTATCAATTTCTAGGGAAATATATAAAGTGATTGTAAAGGAATCAGTAAGGAGAAGAATCATGGGAAGTAATAGATATGTAGGAACACAGACAGAGAAGAATTTATTAGAAGCATTTTCAGGAGAATCACAGGCAAGAAATAAGTACACTTATTTCGCATCTGTTGCAAAGAAAGAAGGATACGAGCAGATGTCTGCACTATTCCTTAAGACAGCGAATAATGAAAAAGAACATGCCAAGATGTGGTTTAAAGAATTAGCAGGAATTGGAGATACAAAGGAAAATCTTGCTGCAGCAGCTGAAGGTGAAAATTACGAATGGACAGATATGTATGAAGGTTTTGCAAAAACTGCAGAAGAAGAAGGTTTTCCAGAACTTGCAGCAAAATTCAGAGCAGTCGGAGAGATTGAGAAGCATCATGAAGAAAGATATCGTGCACTTCTTAAGAATATCGAGACTTCACAAGTATTTGAAAAAAGTGAAGTGAAAGTATGGGAATGTCGTAATTGTGGACATATCGTAGTTGGAACAAAAGCACCGGAAGTATGTCCTGTTTGTGCACATCCACAGAGCTATTTTGAAGTGCATGAAGAAAACTATTAAATTCTGATTTGAATAACGGAAAGTATTGGTGGAATATTATAAAAAGCGATTATGTGCCTGCAACCCACTCGCGTTCGGACTCCCACGTAGCTGTACTAAGCTCCGGAATGGTCTAATGACCATCCACTCGCTAAGTGCAGACGTGTCCGTACGAGTGCCGACACATAATCGCTTTTTATAATATTCAAATAATTTACGTGATTCAAACCACTATACAGCATACAAACACTGTGATTTATAATTGACAAGAATGGTTAGAATGGTTAGAATAAAGTTAGAAAGAACAGACAGAATAATTTCAAGGAGGGTTTTTCATGAAGTTACAAGAATCTGAGAGAACGGAATTCAAATCCATTGTAGTCACAGACATCAAGAAAGAAATCATAGCATTTGCCAATTGTGATGGAGGAAAAATCTATATTGGAATTGAAGATGATGGGACAGTTATCGGGGTAGAAGATTCAGACAGTGTAGCATTGCAAGTAAGCAATATGGTTAGAGATGCGATTAAACCAGATTTAACCATGTTCTTGCATTATGAGACAAAAGAGATAGAACAAAAACAAGTTGTGATCATAGATATTCAAAGAGGAACAGAACGCCCATACTATATAGCGAAGAAAGGGTTAAGACCAGAAGGCGTATATGTAAGACAAGGATATTCTTCTGTCCCAGCAACGGATACAGCTATTAGAAAGATGATTAAAGAAACAGATGGTGATCATTTTGAAGATATGAGATCATTAGATCAAGAATTGACTTTTTGCGAAACAAAAAAAGAATTCCAAAAGAGAAACATCACATTAGAACAGCCACAGATGAAAACTTTAGGAATTATAAACCAAGATGGAATTTATACGAATCTTGCTTTATTACTTTCAGACCAATGCGTGCATACGATTAAAACAGCAGTTTTTGAAGGAAAGAATCAAAATATATTTAAAGATAGAAAAGAATTTACAGGATCACTATTTGCACAAATGGAAGCAGTATATGATTACATTGACTTCAGAAATCAAACACATTCAACTTTTGAAAAACTTTATCGAATTGATAATAGAGATTATCCAGAAGTAGCAGTAAGAGAAGCATTGCTAAACTGTCTTGTACACAGAGATTACGGATATAGTTCTAGTATTCTGATCAGTATGTACGAAGATCGGTTAGAATTCACATCCATTGGGGGATTGGTAACAGGAGTTACATTAGAAGATGTGATGATGGGGATTTCTGTATGCAGGAATAAAAGATTAGCGAATGTTTTTTACCGTTTAGAATTGATCGAAGCTTATGGAACAGGAATACAAAAGATCATGAATGCTTATCAAGATCAGTTTATAAAACCAGAGATCAAAGTCAGTAATAATGTATTTAAGATCATATTACCAAACACAAATGCACAGGCAGAATTAAGAGAAGAACTGCAATACCATACACATATACAACCAGAAGACGAAGAAACACAGATCATGCAAATGATCGATCAAGAAAAAAGAATTCAAAGAAAACAAGTTCAGGAAAGATTAGGAATCAGTCAGACAACGAGTGGAAGGATTTTGAAGCAGATGGTTAAAAAAGGATTGATCATGCAGAGAGGCAGAGGAAAGAACACATGCTATGTGAAAAAATAATTACGAGACAATGTACAAGATATGATCGGACGAAAACAGCAAATGCATATGAAAATATATAGTGACCATATAAAATAAATAGAATTTATAATAATACCAGTGATTGAAGCATCTGAAAAAGAGGTAAAATCACTGGTATTTATCATATAAAAACATCACAAATACTTGAACAGAAGGGGTGGTCGTGGTATATTAAAATTTAATAACAAGGAGAGAAAGATGGAAAATTTAAAAAAAGAGATCGAACAATTAAAACAAGAAAAAAATGCTGTTTTACTAGCACACTATTATGTAGACGATGCCGTTCAGGAAATTGCTGATTATGTTGGGGATTCTTATTATCTTGCCAAAGTTGCATTAAAAGAATCCAAAGATGTGATCTGTTTTGCAGGCGTAAACTTTATGGGTGAGAGTGCCAAGATCTTAAACCCAGACCGTACAGTGATCATGCCAGATCAGAAGGCAGACTGCCCAATGGCTCATATGGTCGATGTAGAGAAGATTGAAGAGATGCGTAAGAAATATGATGATCTTGCTGTTGTCTGTTACATTAATTCTACAGCAGAGATCAAAGCACATTCTGATGTCTGTGTAACTTCATCCAATGCTCTGAAAGTTGTAACAGCACTTCCACAGAAGAATATTTTCTTCGTACCAGATGAGAACCTCGGACGTTATATCGGAAGCAAACTTCCAGAGAAGAACTTTATTTACAATGACGGATTCTGTCATGTACATAGAAGTATCACAGCCGAGAACGTAAAGAAAGCCAAAGAAGTACATCCAGAAGCAGAAGTTTTAGTACATCCAGAATGTACACCAGACGTTGTAGCTTTAGGTGATTATGTAGGAAGTACATCAGGAATCATTGACTATGCGACAGCATCTGACAAGGACGTATTTATCATTTGTACAGAGATGGGTGTTTTATATGAATTAAAACAGAAGAACCCAGGAAAGACATTCTACTCTGTAGGACATCGTCAGTTCTGTCCAAATATGAAGCGTATCAGTTTAGAGAATGTAAGAGACACATTAAGAGACATGAAGAATCAGGTAGAATTACCAGAAGAACTGCGATTAAATGCTAAGAAAGCATTAGATGAGATGTTAAGAATCGCGCAGTAAGACAGGAAAGTTCCAAGGAAAGGCAAAGAGAATTATGAAAACAGCAGATGTGATCATTGTAGGAAGTGGTGCTTCAGGATTATTTAATGCATTATTTCTTCCGCAGGATTACAAAGTAATCGTTATTACAAAGAAGGAAGTTGAAGAAAGTGATTCATTTTTGGCGCAGGGAGGAATCTCAGCGCTGAAGAATCCGGAAGATTATGATTCATATTTCGAGGACACTATGAAAGCCGGACATTACGAGAATGATAAAGGTGCCGTCGAGAAGATGATCAAAGAATCACCACAGATTATTCATGATTTGAAAGATTTTGGTGTAAGATTTGACTTGAAGGATGGAGAGATCGAGTTTACAAGAGAAGGTGGACATTCCACATTCCGTATCCTTCATCATGAAGATCTGACAGGAAAAGAGATCACAAGCCATTTATACGAAGAGGCGAAGAAACGTGATAATATTACGATCATGGAAAATTGTACGATGATCGATATCATTGAGAAAGACGGAGAATGTAAAGGAATTGTATATAAAGATGCAGATGGTAATTTAGATACGATCGAAGCTCCAGATACTGTTCTTGCAACAGGAGGACTTGGAGGGTTATTTAAACATTCTACAAACTTCAGACATCTGACAGCAGACAGTCTGGCTATCTGCCTGCGCCATAATGTAGAATTAGAGAATATTAACTATATCCAGATCCATCCAACAACATTTTATTCAAAGAAACCAGGAAGAAGATTCTTAATCTCTGAATCAGTCAGAGGAGAGGGAGCTTACCTGCTGAATAAAGATGGAGAACGTTTTACAGATGAGTTAAAACCAAGAGACGTTGTAACTGGAGAAATCTGCAAACAGATGAAGAAAGACGGAAGTGATCATGTTTATTTATCTGTTACACATTTAGATGGAGAAAGAATCAAACATAGATTCCCAAACATCTACAAACAGTGTTTGGATGAAGGATATGACATGACAAAAGAACCGATTCCAGTAACACCAGCACAGCACTATTTCATGGGTGGAATTAAAGTAAACTTAGACAGCAAGACATCTATGGAACATTTATATGCAGTCGGTGAGACAAGCTGTAATGGGGTTCATGGAAAGAACCGTCTGGCAAGTAATTCATTATTGGAAGCACTTGTATTTGCCAAGGCAGCAGCGAAAGACATCACAGAACATCCATCAAAAGCCGAGACAGTCGAAGTAGATTTAAGTAAGTATCAGAACGAAGAACAGCGTGAGAAAGAGAATGAACAGCTTGTTCTTGACGAAATTAAACGAAAGGACAGAAGTTTTTATGATCAGTGGTGTAACGATGAGAATTAACATCGATGAATATTTGATGAATGCATTAAAAGAAGATATCACTCAGGAGGATGTCAGTACAAACGCAGTGATGCCAGAACCAAAACAGGGAGAAGTAAATTTAATCTGTAAACAGGATGGGGTCATCTGTGGATTAGAAGTATTTGAAAGAGTCTTCAAACTTTTAGATGAAACCGTTGTTTTTGAGACAGAATTAAAAGATGGAGATAAAGTAACCAAAGGACAGCTAATGGGAGTTGTCAAAGGAGATATCCGTGCCCTTTTATCTGGAGAGAGAGTTGCATTAAACTACTTGCAGAGAATGAGTGGAATCGCAACAATGACAAGCGAGTTATCCAAAGAGCTTGAAGGATATAAAACAAAGTTATTAGATACAAGAAAAACAACACCAAACATGCGTCCATTTGAAAAATACGCAGTGACTGTTGGTGGTGGACATAATCACCGCTACAACTTATCCGATGGAGTCATGTTAAAAGATAACCATATCGGTGCTGCAGGTGGAATCAAAGAAGCGGTAGCTATGGCAAAAGACTATGCACCATTTGTCAGAAAGATTGAAGTAGAGACAGAGAGTCTTGACATGGTAAAAGAAGCCGTAGAAGCAGGAGCAGACATCATCATGTTAGACAACATGGATGATGAGACAATGAAAGAAGCTGTCAAACTGATCGACGGAAGAGCTGAAACAGAGTGCTCAGGAAATGTTACAAAAGAACGCCTAAAGACGATCCGTGAGATCGGAGTGGATTATGTATCTTGTGGAGCTTTAACACATTCAGCTCCTATTATGGACATTTCTTTGAAGAATTTACATCCGGTAGAGTAAAGAATAAAGATATAAAATCCGATGTTTTTATAAGAATAGTCATAGGATTGTTCTTATAAAAATATCGGATTTTTTCGATAATAATTTCCAGAAAATAACATTTCCTGTTTCGACAGAAATTGCATACAAAATCCTCTATAATAATCTTGCAGGAGGGAAAACTATGGAAATCTTAAGAAAAAAAGAATTCGAAGAAGACCGGTTATTTCAAAATTTTCATGAAATGATCCTTTATCATATGCGCCAGATGCAGCAATGTCTCACGACAGCGGGAAAGATGTTCTGTGATCATAACGATGAGGAAGAAACGTGTGAAAAACGGGGAAGAGATGTAGTTGAAAGTGTGATCTTAAAAGAATGCGTCGGATGCCGTGAGAATCAAAAATGTCAGTTTACATTAGCAGATAAGGACAGGCTTGGGCAGATCATCGAAAAGCAAGGTGGATTAAGCTATGCAGATTTAAAAAGATGTCATCCATGCAAGAATGGACAGGATTTTATCGAGGAAGCAAATAAGATTTATGAACGGGAATTATTTCTGCGTGCAATGAGAAATCAGATGAAACAACTGAGAAAAATTGTCGGGGAGCAGTATATCAGAGCCGGAAATACACTGGGTGATTTCTTTCAGGGAAAAGTATCATTAACGGCAGATAATAAGAAATTATATGAGAAGATCACAAAAGGTTTTGCAAAAAGCCAACTGAGACTAAAAGAAATTTATTTCTACGATAATCCAGAGAAAGGAAAACAGATCTATCTATATCTGAAAAAGAAAAAAGGCAGGGAAATCAGCACAAGACAAGCAGCAGTGTTGTTAAGTTCCATGACAATGGAGAAAATGAAGCCATTGCCAGATCAGAAAAAGATGATCGGAAATTATTATGAGATTTATGGATTTACACCAGAAGAAAAATTCCATGTAATCGCAGGAATCCACACTTCGCCAATGATCGCAGGGGATGAGAATGGAGACAGTTTTTCCATGGGAAAAGTAAGGGAAGGAAGTTTTGTGTCTATGATCTCGGATGGAATGGGAACAGGACAGGAAGCGAAAAAAGAAAGTAGGAAAATAATTGAAGTGATGGAAGAACTTCTAGGAGCAGGAATTAACGAAAGTCAAAGTATTCAGCTTTTAAGGTCCATGATGATCTTACAACCAGAAAAAGAAAAATATGCGACATTAGATTTTTTTCAGTTAGATTTATTTGCAGGAATCGGAACATTCTTTAAAATTGGAGCCTGCCCATGTCTTTTAAAGAGAAAAAACGATGTGGAGATCATTCAAGTAGATACGATACCAGTGAACCTCTTATTACATACCGAGAAAATTCCAATTTACCGCAAAAAGATGGAAAGTGAAGATATTTTAGTCATGTTAAGTGATGGAGCTTTCGACGGATTTTCGCAAAATGGTTTGGAGATGGCAGCACGATATTTGAAAGAAATGGATGTGGTACGTCCACAGGCAATCGCAGATGGATTATATGAGCAAATTACAACAAACAAAGAATTTGAAAAAAGAGATGATATGACGATCATGGTATTGGGAATCTGGGACAGGTATTGAAGGAATCTGCAAAGAATGATAAAGTAAATTACATGAATAAAGTAAAAGAATTTATCAAAGAAAAAAATTTAATACAAAATGGAGATCATATCATTATCGGTGTTTCTGGCGGTGCAGATTCTGTATATCTGTTACTTATTTTAAATGAATTAAGAGAATCAATGAATCTCACGATCACAGCAGTCCACATCAATCACATGATTCGAAGAGAAGCTGTGGATGATCAGAAGTTCGTGCAGGATCTTTGTGGACAACTTTCGATTCCGTGTAAAATATTTGAAATAGATGTAAAACAGATCGCCAAGCGTGAAAAGATGTCATTAGAAGAAGCAGGAAGAAAAGCGAGATATGATGCATTTGCGAAAACAATGAAAAAATATAATGCTGATAAGATTGCGATCGCACATCATCAAAACGATCAGGCAGAAACATTTTTATATCGAGTGGTGAGAGGAACTGGAATTTATGGGGCGGGTGCCATGAGAGAAAAAGACGGAAATTTGATCCGTCCGCTTTTATGTGAAAAAAAAGAAGAAATCGTAAAATATTTAAAAGAGGCTGGGCAGGCCTGGGTAGAAGATGCAAGCAATCAGGACGATGCATTTGCAAGAAATCAGATCCGAAATCAGGTAATTCCAAGACTTGAGATGATCAATGAGCAGGCGGTGGAGCATATAGGATGGCTGTGCGAAGATATCAAAGAAGTGACGACGTATCTGACAGATCAGATAGAAGAGTCATTTTTAAGATGTACAAAGCCTATTGGACAAGGATTTGAGATCAATTGTGATCAATTGTTATTGGAAACCCATTGGATCCAGAAACAGGTTCTAAAAAAAGTTTTGGAAGAAACAGCTGGTAAGAAGAAAGATTTAGAAAGAAGACATATTGAAGATCTGTTAACTTTGGTAGAAAATGGAACAGGGAAACGAATTTCTCTTCCGTATAATATGGTTGCCGAGAAAAATTATCAGTATATTAAGGTACAAAAAGGAAATATATCAGATAAACGAGAAATGACAGGAAAAATTTTGTGCGAAGAGGTTACAGATTTGACAAATATCGTGGAAAATGATTGTATCAAAATCATTGATTATGATAGAATAGAAACAGATGTACAATTACGATGCCGGAAGCCAGGAGATTTTTTTACATTTGGCAAAGATCAGAAGAGAAAATCATTAAGCAGGTATTTTATTGATGAGAAGATTCCAAGACAATTGAGGGAAGAGATACCATTGGTGGCAGATGGCAGTCATATTGTATGGATCGTTGGCAGAAGAATCAGCGAATATTATAAGATCAAAGAATCAACCAAGCGTTATTTAAAGCTTGAGTTCAAAAGAGAAGGAGATGATTCCAATGGAGAATATCAGAGTAATGATTTCAGAGGAAGATGTAAACAAACGAATCGCGGAGATGGGAGCGCAGATCAGTGAAGATTATGCAGGAAAAGAAATCCATCTGATCGCCATCTTAAAAGGAAGTGTTTTTTTTGCGTGTGAACTTGCAAAGAGAATCACGATTCCAGTAACAATTGATTTTATGTCAGTGTCTAGTTATGGAAATTCCAGAGAATCCTCAGGAATCGTTAAGATCGCAAAAGACTTAGATGAGCCAATCTTAGATAAAGAAGTATTAGTTGTAGAAGATATCATTGACTCAGGAAAGACTTTAAATCATTTAAAACCAATGCTTGAGAGCAGAAATCCTGCGTCACTTCATCTGTGTACATTGTTAAGCAAACCAGATCGTCGTGAAGTTGAAGTACCAGTCAGATATATTGGTTTTGAAGTACCAGATGAATTTGTTGTTGGATATGGACTAGATTATGCACAGAAATATCGTAACCTTCCTTACATTGGAGTAGCAGAGGAAGAGTAGAGAGGAGACTAAACGTTGAACCCGAAGAAAAGTAACAGTGGATTTTTAGTAGTCCTGCTGATCTTGGTGATCGGAGCATATTATTTTATCAGCGTGTTCCAGCCAGGTTCAGGTGATTACACCTATCAGCAGTTTATGAAGGATGTAAAGTCTGACAAAGTAACTGCGGTAACTATTAAACAGAATAAAGAAGTACCAACTGGGACGATCACAGCAGCGTTTGGAAAAGATGATTATAAGAGCTGTGAAGTTACAGATGTCAATCAGGCGATCAATGATATTAAGAAAGCTGACAGCTCTCTTGCCAATAAGATCAGCATTAAGGGAATCGATCACAGTGGGGATATGATCTCTAATCTGATTGGGGTAGTACTACCAATCGGAGTTGTCATATTTTTCATGGTTATGATGATGCGCCAGAATGGTGGCGGTGGCGGCAAGATGATGGATTTTGGAAAAAGCCGTGCTAAACTTGCCAATCCAAATGGTAAGAAAGTAACATTTAACGATGTTGCAGGACTGACAGAAGAGAAAGAAGAATTAGAAGAAGTCGTGGAATTCTTAAAGAATCCAGGACGATTTATAAAGATCGGAGCCAGAATTCCAAAGGGCGTCCTTCTTGTAGGACCTCCAGGAACAGGTAAGACATTACTTGCAAAGGCAGTTGCAGGAGAAGCGAATGTACCATTTTTCAGCATTTCAGGATCTGATTTCGTGGAAATGTTCGTCGGTGTTGGTGCAGCTCGTGTACGTGACTTATTTGCAGAAGCTAAGAAACATTCTCCTTGTATCGTATTTATCGATGAGATCGATGCAGTTGCAAGACGAAGAGGCTCTGGACTTGGTGGTGGACATGATGAACGTGAACAGACATTAAACCAGATGTTAGTTGAGATGGACGGTTTTGGAGTGAATGAAGGAATCATCATGATCGCAGCTACAAACCGTGTGGATATCTTAGATCCAGCGATCTTACGACCAGGACGATTTGACCGCAAGGTTGGCGTTGGAAGACCAGATGTCAAAGGGCGAGAAGATATCTTAAAGATTCACTGTCGTCAGAAACCATTAGGAGATGATGTTGATCTTCATGAGATCGCAAGAACAACAGCAGGTTTTGTGGGAGCAGACCTTGAGAATCTGATGAATGAGGCAGCCATTCAGGCAGCAAGAGATGACAGAGCCTATATCATGAAAGAAGATATTGATAAATCATTTATCAAAGTAGGAATCGGAACAGAGAAGAAGAGTCGTGTGGTACCAGAAAGTGAAAGAAGGATCACTGCATATCATGAATCTGGACATGCAATCTTATTCCATCTGTTACCAGATGTAGGTCCGGTTTACACTGTATCTATTATTCCAACAGGAACAGGAGCAGCTGGATATACGATGCCGCTTCCTGAGAACGATAATGTCTTTATGACACGCGGAAAGATGATTCAGGATATCATGGTAAGTCTCGGAGGACGAATTGCCGAAGAATTGATCTTAGATGATATCACAACCGGTGCATCACAGGATATCAAACAGGTAACCCAGTATGCAAGAGCTATGGTAACGAAGTTTGGTATGTCAGATGAACTCGGATTGATCAATTATGACAGTGGTGAAGGAGACGAAGTCTTCTTAGGAAAAGAAATTGGACAGCAGCGTCCATACGGAGAAAACACACAGACTGTGATCGATCAGGAAGTGAAGAAGATTGTAAATAAATGCTACAAAGATGCGAAAGCAATGATTGAAGAACACATAGATGTTCTTCACAAATGTGCCGCATTATTATTAGAGAAAGAACGCATTAACCGCGCAGAATTCGAAGCATTATTTGAGCCTGAAACAGAAGTTGAAACACAGGCATAAAAAAATATAAAAAAAGTTAAAAAAACACTTGCAATTTACCTGACAATGCCGTATAATCTTTAATTGTCAGGTAAACACTTGGTGGGATTCCCGAGTGGCCAAAGGGGGCAGACTGTAAATCTGTTGGCACCGCCTTCGAAGGTTCGAATCCTTCTCCCACCACTAAGCCGCAGTGGCGGAACTGGCAGACGCGCAGGACTTAAAATCCCATTAGTGGATTTCCTGGTTTGTTTGAAAAACCTTTATTTTACAAGGGTTTGAAAAATTTCATATTGTGATTATTTTTCGCATCCCTCCTAAACATCCCTCCAATTTTGGGAAAGGGAAAAAAGTAATTGGATGAGAAAAATAAGTATATATGCCGCAGTGGCGGAACAGGCAGACGCCCGGGACTTAAAATCCCGTGGGTAGTGATACCCGTACCGGTTCGATTCCGGTCTGCGGCATTTCAATGGATGGCTTAAATTATAGGTTTAAGTCATTTTTCTTTTTCTTTAAAATTTCTTCTTAATATTTTTTCTATGTTACATCCCTCCTAAATTGGTCATACATCCCTCCTGTAAATAATTGGAAAATGTAGATAATATTGCGTTTGCTGATTGTACTTTCTTGTTGTAGTCAAAATGCGTATAAATATTTGCCGTTGTACTGATGGAACTGTGTCCTAACCATGCTTGTATTGATTTGAGATCGATTTCTTTTGCATATAACAAGCTAGCACATGTATGCCTTAAATCATGAAAGCGAATTCTTTTCAAAGCATTTTTCTCCAAGACTAATATAAAGTGTTGTGATATATATCCAGGTTTTATGAGTTCGCCAATCGGGGTCCTATTCACATAATCCAAATAATTAAGAGAATAGGAATTACCACAAATTATTTGCTCTTGCTCCTGTTTTTCTTTTAGTTGCAGTAGAGCAACTTCCAATGGCGGTAAGAGCGGATAAACTCTTGTGCTTGATTTATTTTTAGCCTTGTCCTTTATGACACGTTTTACATGTCCATTTATGTATGCATCTGTTACAACATGTTTAATCGTAATTGTTTTTTGTTCGAAATCAATTGCGCTCCATTTTAGGCCAACGACTTCGCTTCTACGCATACCATACAAAGCTGCTAGAAGGACAGGAATTTCTAAAGGATCATTTTTGAATGCTCTAAACAACAATTCTAATTCATGTGAGTCATAATATTTTGGCGAATACTCATTTTTTTGTGGACGTTCAATCCGATCAGCTGGATTAGAATCTATCAAGCCAATTTGAACGGCATATTGTAGACATTTTCGTATATTCGCATGACGGTGAATTATGGTATTAGTTGTTAGATGTTTTACCGTTAATTCATATTGGTAATAATCCTGAATATAAATTGGATTTGCTTCCAGATCTTGTAATGTATATTCTTTTTCAGCAAAATAGGGAGCAATTCGTTGTTTTATACCGGAAGAGTATCCAGAGAAAGTTGTCTCTTCTACGCTGGATTTCATTATTTCCAGCCATTCTAAAATAAAATCTGAAAAGAGCTTTTTTATTCTACCTGAAATAGGATCAATTTTTTTGCAAGGATTGATTTGAGTCCAGTTCGATAAAATTGCATGATCAATTCCTATTGAGATTATTGAATGGCATGTTTCTAATACTCTGTTTAGAGAATCTTCTTTAGAAGAAAGTGGCTTTGAACGAACAAACTTATAAAATTGTTCCAAGTCCCTCACATTTAAACTTGCGATTGTAATTGCAGTTTCTTGAAAATAAGGAACAATATACAGTTTCAGTATTCTTTTATGAAATGCGTATTGTTCTGGTGTATAATTACAATAATCAATCCAGTCTGTTAGGTAGTCCCAGAGTAAGGCATCGCCATCCCATAATGTGGGAACGAATTCCTTTCTGGCAATATACAGCATCGCTTCAGCACGTTTTTTATTTCCCTTAACGGGTAAGTGCGTGCTGATAGATTTTGTTTTTCGTTTCTTACTTTTGTCTTTATAGCTTAGTATCATTTGATAGATACCGTTTTGTTCACGTAGATGTCCTGCTACCATTTTAAATTTGACCTCCTTTGAGGTAACAGTCAAATTTACACCTAACTAGCATGCTTATTATAGCATAGTGGCATAAAAATGGCAGTATAATGTTATTTTTTTTCTTGAGTGTCAACTAAGCCCAAATAAATAAGAATATTGTATTTAGGAATTTTAAAGATCCGACCTATTTTAAAATGCTTGATACAGTTTTCATTTAAGAGTTTGTAGGCGGTTTTTGTGCTGATATCCAGCATTTCACTCATCTGTTCGACGGTCACTACATCTGGATAGTCTTTAAACACATCAGAATACGTAAGTTCATTTTTTTTCAAAATATCCCTCCAGTATTATATTATTTTGAATTATCTTCCAAGAAACCGTTTCCTATGCCCTGTTCCATGCACGTAGAAGGTGTTACTATGTAAGCATCAAGCTGCAGGTGAGCATTTATGCACACTATCTACAGCGCCTATATACATTCCTCGGAAGTCTATGAAGTTGTCAAGGTACAGAGGCGTAAGACTTGGTTTTGTCTTAACAATTTCATTAAGTAATTAACTGAGATTTTTTCAGATTGAACAGATTATGTGTTTTTTATAAAAAAATTTTTTAAAACTAAAAAAAGAGGGAGGTGATACATGATATTGCAATGTTTTAATTGAAGTCATAGATGAAACATAGTATTTAAGAATACACAATATATTGTGTGCGAAGATTGACATATACTATATCATGTGCTACTATACTGCTATAGTTAATTTTATGCATACCCATAGGGGGAGTTTTGGATTTGTATAAATCCAGAAACTCAGGGAGAGCAGTAAAACTGCTTATTCTGCATAAGTTGTTTATGATTGTATAAAGTGTCACTATCTGTCCTTATGGGACAATAGCGGCACTTTTGTTTTTTCGGTAATATTACCAGGGATATAAGAATGGATAGCGAAGGAATACTTCTCTTTTCATTCTTTTTTTATGCCCTAATGAAAGGCAGGATTGCCACAATCAGCTTTGGCTGTTTATGGATAAATAAATTTAAGAAAGGTGGTACACACATGAAAGAAACAAAGATTTATGCAGATGAGTTTTGCACTACATTTGCAAGTACAACGGAGATGCTGGAATTTCTGGCTGAGAGGGCAAAGCAGTCCAAGTGGATTCGTAAGCCTACCAGGATGCTAAAACTGGTTCCATTGGAAAAGGAGGCAGAAACCATTGAAGAAGCCTGTGAAAAAGAACTGGAAGGAATAGTAGAGGATACAGAAAAGAATACCCAGTTGGTATTAAAAGTGAACAAGGATTTTTATCCGGTTCGTGACTGTGCTATCCATACAATTCTGAAAAGAGCCGGCATTAATGGAACAGGATTAAAGAAACTGGAGAAAGCTACTTATGCAAAGGTAGTAAACTACTGTCTTCAGGTAGCGAAAGGAGATGCCTTAATCAAGGTGGCAGATGGAAAAGTATCTGCAGTACATGGCGGTGATGATCATGATTACTGTGTACTGGATATGCAGACAATCTTCAATATGACAAGTGATTATCTGAAAGCACATTTTAAGGGAAGTACGTATCTGGAGGGATCTGGAAGTTTTGACCATTCCATTGTGTCCGCTATGTGGACTTTAGGAGGAAATCAGGAACTTTTGGATACTTATCACCAGGCTTTGGAGGATCATGGAATTGAGGATAAGAGCCTTGCTCCTGCACTGCGCTTGACTACTTCTGATGTAGCAGTAAGTGGTGTGAATCTGTATCCCATGATGCTGTCTCAAACCAGTAACCGTGTCATTAACCTGGGCAGTCCTATTAAACTGTCACATGATAGAGGGGCAGCCTTACAGGATTTCCGGAAGAATCTGGACAAAATTTTCTCCCGTTATCAGGAAGCAGTTAAAGGAATTGTTGGTTTGATGGATATAGAAATCCAAAATCCTGTAAACTGTCTGCATCTGATTATGAAGGAACTCAAAATCAATCAGAAAATCCGAAATGAAGTGGTAGATCTTTTTGTGGGACAATATGGGGAAGAGCCATGTACAGCTCATGATCTTTATTTTGCCATGCACGAAGCTGCTTTCTTTGCTGCTTGTGAAGGATTTTCTGCACCACGGATTTTAAAATTGGAAGAAGATCTTGCAAAAACACTGGTTTTTGACTGGAAAGCGTTTGATGTATACGGAACGATTAAATTATAAGGAGGACATGAGATGAATACAGTATTGAATTATCAGCCGGAAGTTCTGGTAGATACAGCAGATTTGAGCAGGGAAGATTGGCTGAATTATCGACGTCTTGGTATTGGCGGAAGCGATGCAGCGGCAATCATGGGCGTATCCCCATTTGCGACAATCAGGGATTTGTATTTCGATAAAATTGGTATTACGCCAGTGATTGAAGAAGAGGAAGAAAACTGGGTAGCAAAAGAAGTGGGACACCGACTGGAAGATCTGGTTGCCATGATTTTTGCCAAGAAGACTGGACTTGAAGTGTTCCCGGTACGGAAAATGTTCCGGCATCCGCTATATCCGTTTATGCTGGCAGATGTGGATTATTTTATCCGTTTTTCAGATGGCAGCATTGGGATTTTGGAATGTAAAACCTGTAATTACAATGCAAAGGACAAATGGGCAGATGATGGGATTCCTGACAACTATGTTTTTCAGGTCCGTCATTATCTTGCGGTCATGAATATGAATAAAGCATATATTGCCTGCCTTTATGGCAACAATGAAAATGAATTTGTTTATCGGTGTCTGGAACGGGATGCAAGGGAGGAAGAAGAACTCATTGACCAGGAGAAATACTTCTGGGAAGAATATGTGGAGAAGAAAATAGAACCACCGTATTCTGGAAAACCGGATCTTATTTTGGCTAGTATCCGGAAATATAATGGTTACGCAGACAAATCCATTCCTGAAATCAGCATATCTAGCCTGGAATCACATAGTCTTGAAAAATATCTTAAACTATCTGAAGAAAAATCCCAATTAGAAAAAAGAAAAAAGGAGATTGAAGCGGAACAACGTGCATTGAGTGTACCGTTTGTTGAGCTTCTTGGACAAGGATGTAAAGCAGTAGTTGAGGATGGGAATTTCCGTTACCGGATTACCTATAATCCTACGATACGCACCCAGATTGGAAAAGAAAATATGGAGAAACTGAAAAATCAGCATCCGGATATCTACGAAGAGTACACAAGCACTACAGAAAGCAGGATTTTCCGGATTAAAAAGGAGGCTGCATAATGTTACAAGAAAAAAAAGCATATATCTGCTCCCCACTGTCTGCCCCAAGTCCAGAGGGAGTGCAGCATAATATGGAACTGGCAAAATATTATCTCATGCAGATAAAAAGGCTGTATCATTGCCGTACTTTTGCTTCACACGCTCATCTTCCGCTCATGTTGGATGACCGTATCCCCGAAGAGCGTGAGACTGCAATGCAGATTGGAGCTTTGATGCTGGATTTATGTGAAGTATTGATTATTTGTGGTTCACATATCAGTGAAGGAATGAGAAGTGAGATACAGACAGCATTTGAGAAAGGAAAGGACGTTTATTGGTATGATTCCAAGATGAAGCCAGGCGAATTGATGAAAGTAGAGAACTGGAGGAGCATAGACGATGAGGTGCAAATATATACGTAAGATTTTTCAAAATGAAGAAAACGGATATACGGTTGCATTATTTTCCACGCTGGATCATGAGGTTCCTCTTTCTGCCAGAGATAAATTTTGGGCAGACAAAAGAATCATTGCGTTTACTGCCAAAGGATATGACCTTCCTCTTACAGATGAAATTGAAATCGAGATGGAAGGGGAGTGGGAGACAAATTCCCATGGAACACAATACAAGGTGGAAACTTTTTTGGAAGTTGTACCTAGAACAAGGGAAGGTATCTTAGGATACCTTTCTTGTGGTTCTTTAAAAGGAATTGGTCCCAAAACGGCAGAACGGATTGTGAATCGTTTTGGTCTGGACACCTTGGAGGTAATGGAAAAGTATCCACAGGAATTATTAAAGATTCAGGGGATATCTCAGAAAAAACTGGATCGTATTGTGGATTCTTTTGGAAAAAACAAAGTATTCCGGGAATTGATGACTTTTTTATCACCGTTTCATGTTACGCCTAAAAAAGCAAATATGATTCTTCAGAAGTTTCGGGATCAATCCGTAGAAATCATTCGGAAGCAGCCTTATATACTCTGCTCAGTCAAGGGGTTTGGTTTTCTAACCGTGGATGCCATTGCGAGGCAGTGCTGTGCTGCAACAAATGACCCTATGCGTATTTCCGGATGTGTCAGCTATGTGCTGCGGGAAGCCATGAAGCAGAACGGACATTTATATCTGGAGCAGGAAATTCTGGTGAAAGATGCATTGAAGGTTCTGAATAAAGAACCGGATCTTCAGCCGGTGACGGAAACGGAGATCTTAAAGGTGTTGTATCGTCTGGTCATGCAGGACAGTATCGTGGTAGAAGAAAATAGGATCTACATTACTAAACAGTATCAGGAAGAAGAGGATACAGCTTCTATGGTTGCCAGAAAATTGCATGAGCGAATTCCGACCCTTACGATTGAAAAGGAACTGGAGGAAGCACAGGAGGATTTAAACATAACATTATCCGAACAGCAGAAAGAAGCAGTGCGTATGGTTTTCGCAAACCCGATCAGCATTATTACTGGAGGACCTGGAACCGGCAAAACAACGGTTTTGAAGGTCATTTTGTATATCTATCAGAAAAAATGCGGAAATGAAGTCAAACTGATGGCACCGACTGGACGTGCTGCAAGGAGAATGGCAGAGAGTACTGGAAATGGAGATGCAACTACGATGCACATGGCACTGGGTCTTTTTGGGGACGGTGATTATGAAGCACTTACGGATAAACTATCTGCAGATTTTATTAATGCGGATGAGGTATCTATGGTAGATATGCACCTTGCCTATGAATTTTTTTACAAGGTAAAGGCAGGAGCAAGGGTGCTTTTGGTCGGGGATGTCCATCAGCTTCCTTCTGTAGGAGCTGGGGATGTGTTCCGGCAGCTTATCCTGTGCGGAAAAATACCGGTTACTGTTTTAAACCTTGTATATCGCCAGGGGAAGGACAGCAATATCCCCATAAATGCTCAACTTATCAATGAAGGAAAGACAAACCTGCAATGGGGGGATGATTTCCAGATGGTTGAATGTTCAGGAGCAGATGCGGCGGCACAAATCGTTAAAAATATCTATCTCAAGGAAATTCAGATGTATGGTATGGAGCAGGTGCAGATACTCTCTCCATACAAAGTGAGAAGTGCAGCTGGTGTTTTAGAACTGAACCGCAGTCTGCAGGACGAAGTAAATCCCCCTGTATCCGGGAAACGAGAGCTTCATATTGGCGGTGAGATATTTCGGGAAGGTGACAGAATCCTTCAAAACAAGAATACGGAATTTGCCAGTAATGGAGATTTAGGTACTTTGATACAGATTTCTGAAGATGAGGACAATAGCCCTCTGGTTCAAATTGTATTTACAGACGGCCGCAGGGTGAAGTATGAGGCAGAGCAGGTGGAAATGATTGAACATGCAAATGCCATAACCATACATAAAAGCCAAGGAAGCGAGTGCCAGGTGGTCATCATTCCGTGGTTAAAAGCTTTTTATCCCATGCTGAAGCGGAATATCTTTTATACAGGAATCACCAGGGCAAAACAGCGTGTTTATATTGTTGGGGAATGGAAAGCCGTTTGTCAGGCAATTCACACAGATGATACGGGAACCAGAAAGACGATGCTGGCAGTAAAAATACAACAGTATTATGAACGGTATCAGAGACAGGAAATCAGACGGATCCCTACAACAAGTTGTAACCGGGCTGTGTAAAAAAATAGTAAAATAGTTCAATGTTGAGAATTGGCAGGTTATTACTTTATGAAGGGGTTTCCTGCCGGTTCCAAAGAAAGGAGCAGGCAATGAGCGAATTATTATATAACAAGTCAAAAGCAGTCGAAGAACTGAATAAAGTGGAAGGATTTTATCCTCTGGAACTTGCCAGGGTGATTTCTAATGAAGGGCAGGAGGAACAACGGTATCTGGATGTAAAATATCGGAAGCTGTGGTTCCGACTGGTAAATCCCACAGGCAAGATTATCAGCCGGATTGTTCACTTTACGGAAAATATGGCAGTCGTAGAAGCCAGAATTTATCTGGACAAGTGTGATCAGGAAGGTAATTATATTGCCAATTCCTTTTCGCAGAAGTTTCGCACAACAGATACACAGTTTGGGGATAAATTTCTTGAAATGGCAGAAACAGCAGCGATTGGACGAGCTTTGGCAGATGCGGGATATGGTCTGCAATTTGCTGATGTAGGGGAAGGAAATGATCCCATGCAGGTAGATGCAGGATTTCCTGTAAATCCGGGAGCACCGGTGCAGGCTACAATGCCAACACCACCTCCGGCACCTGGAATGCAGCAGACTCCCAGCCAGCCAGCAGGGACGATACCATCATTTCCGCCTCAAGCAACTCCAGGACAGCAGATGATGGAACAGTTTTATCAAGAAGCACAAGCCAATGGAAATACCATTGGCGGGGCAACGGGGATAGGACAGATGACAAATCCGGTAATGGGTCCGGCACCTGGAGCTGTACCAGTTATGCAGCAGATGCCTCCCCAGCATCAGACACCCTCTAAGCCACAATCTCTGGATCCCAATATGCCAGTAGAAGAGCTGGTGAAATGGATGAGTTATGAGCAGGCAATACAAGTAGCCATAACAGGGCAGGGAAAGTTTAGTGGCAAAACCATGGGACAGGTTGCAATGGAAAGCCCTTCCAGTTTGCAATGGTTCGCAGAACAGTATCATGGACAGAATCATTTCATACCGGCAGCCGCCAGAGTAATTCTTGCAAAGGCATAGCAAATAGCCGGCTTAACATTCTTTCCACAGCCTTTATTGGCTGTGGAAGAAAGGAGGAACCATAGAGTGTATGATATGTCAGGCTTTAACTATGATATCACAGATGTCGTGCATTTACTGCAGCTTAGAGTAAGGCATAAAAATTCTTCGTCAATGGATGTGAATTGTCCATTTTGTGGAGAAACAAAAGGGAAAATGAATGTTAACCTTCAGAAAAATGTGTTCCGGTGTAATCGGTGCGATGCTTCCGGCGGAATGCTTGAATTATATGGAAGGCTGCATGGGGTTTCCTGTGCAGAGGCAAACCGACAGATCCGGGAAGCTCTGGGAAAGGGGGAATACCGAACGGATTATCAGGTGGTTCATAAAGAAGAGCCTGGAGAAATTCTCAATGCCGAGTTGGCGGATGCAGATGTCATTGACCGAACATATCAAGAAATGTTGTCGTTACTGACCTTAAATGATAAACATCAGGAGGATCTTAAAAAAAGAGGGTTGACGAAAGAACAAATCGAGATACAGAGGTATCGTAGTGTACCGTTGTTTGGAATTAAAAATATGGTACAAAAACTGTTGGAATCCGGACAGACGGTAAAAGGCGTACCGGGATTTTATGAAGATCAAGATGGGAAATGGACAATTAATTTTACTTCTAAAAATTCCGGTATTTTGATACCGATTCGATCCATGGAAGGAAAAATACAAGGATTTCAAATACGGTTGGATCAGGTAATGGAGGGACGGAAGTATATCTGGCTTTCCAGTGTGAAATTCCAAAACGGAGTATCATCAGGGAGTCCGGTACATGTCATAGGAAGTCTGGACGCAGAACAGATCTATTTAACGGAAGGTGCATTAAAAGGTACGATAGCCCACTATTTATCTGGAGATACGTTTATTTGCGTTGCAGGTGTGAATCAGTACAGAAATTTAAAGCCAGTTTTAGAAACACTGAAAAGCAGACATTTGCAGCACTTATATGAAGCTTATGATATGGATAAAAAAATGAAGGTATATTGTGATGGGGATTCTGAAAAATGCGATGCCTGTCAACGTAAATCATCCGCTTTTTACTGTCCGCATAAGATGCAGAAACGGCAGATTCTACAGAACGCTTGTAGAAAGGTGTATGAGATCTGTAGTGGATTGTCTATTTCCATGAGCCGTATGGTTTGGGATATGGATTCTTATGGTGAGTGGAATGGGCAGATCAAAGGAATTGATGATTATTACTATGTATTGCAGAATACGGAGTGAATATGGACCGGGCAAGTTGTCCGGTCTTATGGAAGAGGAGGATTCAATGAAACGAAAGAAACTTTACGGCATATTTATGATTGCAGCCATTGCTGTTTTTTTATTTGCAGCAGGAAGGATACTGCAAGTTTATTTGAATTATCGGGAAAGCCAAAAAGTCTATGAGCAGATGGAAGAGTTTACGCAAAAGACAGAGAATCAAGACTTGTCACCAGAAGGGGGTCCAGGGAAAACGCCAGAGGAGGTTGCAGAGCAGGGATTCCTACAGGTGGATTTTGACAAACTGGGAGAAATTAATCCAGATGTCATTGCATGGATTGAGATCCCTGGTTTGAAAATTAGCTATCCGGTAGTACAGGGGAGAGATAATGACTACTATCTGCATCACCTGATTACGGGAGAAAATCATAAAAGTGGCAGTATTTTTATGGATTTTCACAACCAGAAGGATTTATCAGACAGAAATTCCATTATCTATGGTCATAATATGAAGGATGGGAGCATGTTTGGAACCCTGGATCAGTATCAGTCACAGGTACTTTATCAAAACTATCCCTGTTTTTATATTTATGTGCCAGGATATATTTATGAGTATCAGATTTTTTCCTGTTATGAAGCACCAACGGATCATCCAGCATATACTTATGATTTTCCGGCTTCTGAGGACTATGAAGTTTTTCTGGAAACACTGCAAAGAAGTGCTGCGTATGACACAGGGATGACAGTCACCAAGGAGGATCAGGTAGTGACCTTATCAACTTGTGTAAATACCCGAAGGGATTATCGCTATTTAGTACATGGAAAACTGAAACAGAAAATAAAAATGGAGGAATAACAGATGTTAGATTTTGAATATGCAAAGGCATTGACAGAGGTTGTACTGGATACCACTTGCAGCGAAAAAGAAAGAGAAGTACGGCTGGAGTGTTTAACCAAAATATTTGGCAGAGCAAATGCTTATTTAAAGAAAGGCTTCTTACCCGATGTGGTAGAGGCTTTTTTTGTGCGAAAAATGGAAGGTTTGCCACTGGTATCGACAAAGCAGGATATGCAGGATTTTTTGAAAGTCAGTACACCCCATTATTTTGGTGGGAAATTTACAGTTAGTAATATTCCGTATTATTCTGAGGAAGAAGAGCTGCTACTTTGGTCGGAAACATCACTTCGTGGTCCATTGATTTCAGCCGGATATGAACGTTATACGGAACTGTTTAAAAAGATTTTGCCTCAGAAGGCAGAACAGATTAATTTTTTATAAGAAGAGTAATTTGAAAGGGGCAGGAAATGTTTGGTAGTTAAGGATAAATGTTAAAAAACACTATATAGGAAAAAAGCACCTGTCTGTGGCAAAAAATGCTGCAGACAGGATATTTTTTTGAAAAAAAGTTGCTTTGTACGGAAGCTCTGCGTACAAGAGAAGTATAAAGAAAAAAGGAGAGATGATTTTATGATAAAAAAAGTTCGGATTGCAGTAGATCATGGCAATAGAAATATGAAAACTTGTTCCCAGGTATTTACAACAGGGCTTACCATTCAGGATAAAAAGCCTGCAAGGGGGGAACAGTTCTTGTTCTACGAGGGAAAGTATTATGTGCTGAGTGAAAACAGGATTCCTTATCAAAGAGATAAAACGCAGGATGACCGGTTTTTTATCCTTACACTATTTGCAATCGTAAAAGAGTTGGAAGAAAACCCTCAAATTCAGCCAGAGGATGTCATTCAGGTGGATCTTCCGATCGGTCTGCCACCCAAGCATTATGCGGAACTTTGTGAACGGTATGAAGCGTATTTTAAAAGACAAGGGAAAATCCATGATATTAATTACTGTGGTAATACATACCACATCACCATTGGGGAGGTAATGGCATTTCCACAGGACTATGCAGCTATGATGACTATGATTGAAAAGCTGCAGCAGATTCCCAAGGTAGTAGGAATTGATATAGGGGGATTTACTACAGACTACCTTCTGATGCGGAAAGGCAATCCGGATATGGAAGCCTGTGATTCCATGGAAAAGGGTGTGATTACCATGTATAACAAGATTATTTCCGGGATTAACAGTGAATATGATATTTTGCTGGAGGAAAGTGATATTGACAGTATCCTTCAGGGAAATACAGAGTTTTATGAAGAGGCTGTAGTCCGTATGACAGAAAGTATGGTACAGGATTTTGTAAAAGATCTGCTGAACAGTATTCGAGAAAGAGGCATAGATACCAAAGCAGCATATACGGTATTTATTGGAGGTGGGGCAAAGCTATTGAGCCATTTTCTGGAACGATCAGACCGTCTGGGGAAATATACCTTTATTGAGGATATTTCTGCCAATGCCAAAGGATATGACAGACTGTTTCAGATTATGTAGAGGAGTGTGATCAATGTGGAGAAAAAGAATCCCTATAAATTCACACTTGGATTTGATAAAACAAAGCCTTCACATGTGAGGGCAACAGAAATCCTAAACTCTGTAAAGGATAAGGCAGATTTAATCGCTTCAGCGTTGGTATCTTACATAGATGATGTCCGACAAGAGGAAGGGGCTGTTTTAAGTAATGAAGCTCTTCAGGTTTTAATGCAGGAGATGGTAAAACAGGAAGTAGCAAAAGCGATGCACCTGCATTCCGGAAAACAAGAGGAGGCGAATCACAATTCAAAGAGTGTAATGGCTGTGCAGCAGGAATCAATTGAAGCCATTACTCCAGAAGTAGCAAAAAGTGTAAGAGATGCTATGAGCATATTCCGTAATCGAACGTAAATAAAAAAGAAGCACTCAGAAATTGAGCAGCTTCTTTTTTTGTATTTTTATCTTCCACAAGAAACTCACAGATTGGACAAAGGTTTGCCACAGATTCTGTCCATATACTCATAGGTTAGATATTGTTAGAAAAAGTTAATCGGAATGCTCTTTTTCTTTTAGTGCAGAAAGAAGTTCACGCAATGTGCGAAGGGCAATCTGACGATCATCTTCGGAACAGGTTTGTAGTTCTTTCATGATTTGATATGTGGTAGTATCTGTTTCATCTTCCTGAACAACGGAATCAATAGAAATTTTCAAATACTGGGTAAGAGGAATTAAAGTAGCAAGTTCTGGATTTCCATTGCAAGTTTCAATATCAGAGATTGTTCGTGTGGAAACTCCTGCCCGTTCTGCCAGGCTGGACTGTGACAGGCCAAGCCGCTCTCGTTCGCTTCTAACCGTGTAGCCTAATTTTTTCTTGACGGTATCCATCAGCATCCGCATCACCTCACTTATTGTTTTATTTTAACGTAGATTGATAGTAAGAGAAACGCATTATAGCACATGATAAAATGCAATATCGTGTGAGTGAGCGGTGCTTTAGAACCTGTAAAAGGAGGAAAGCACCCATGCTGAAAGCAAGGAAAAGGCATTTGTGTAGTGATTCATCAAAAAAATTCGTCCATTATGGGAAAATAAAAAGAGTCATTTATATGCAGGATATGAGTTAAGTGTTAGATATTCCGTGCAGTATCCTGCATGGTTCAGAAGAAATGTCGGATTAGTTGAATACTGGTTCGGCTTTTTCTTTTATTATGAAAGGAAACTATTTTTTTATCCTGGATGCAGATCGCCACCTTTAGAAATTTGGAAACTAATTCATTTGCAAATTTCGGAGGTAAAGGATGAAAGAAGAGAAAAAATACAGTGGTTCTAAAACAAGAAACTATTTTACGGCATATTTGTTGGCCTCTATCCAGGGGAGAAGGCTCCGGTATCTGGAAAAACAGCAGAAAATACTATTTGCAGAGGAGAATCTGGAGGATAAGGAAATTATAGATATGGATATTTCTTTGGAGGAACGCTTAGAATTTGAGAAAAGGGAACAGTTACTTCTGGATGAATCCAGGGGGATTTATCCAGAATGGAATGAGATGACGGATATAAGCCTTATGGAAGCCATGTTTTCTTTGCAGGAGGAAGAACGGAAGCTCATCTATCAGCATGTCTTTGAGGAGCGTACTTTTAAGGAGATGAGCATCTTGAATCAGATGACGGAAGAGCGGTGTAAAGGAGCGTATTATTGGGCTATCCGCAAAATACGAAAGAGAATGGGAGGAAAGAAATCATGAATTTTAAAGAATTGTTATATCGGGCAAGGCAAGGGGATGAGGATGCCATCCTGGAAATATTTGAAATGTACCGGCCACTCTTAATTAAAAATGCTCTGGTAGATGGAATCTTTGATGAAGATCTGTACCAGGAATTGACAGCAGAATTGTTGAAGTGCATACGGTATTTTAGGGATGTAGAATAAAAGAATAGGTAGGGACGCAGCTTAAAAGTTGCGTCTCTATTGTAGATATTTATTAGAGTACAGAAGGCAAAGGAAAATATATTTGAAATGTGGCAGATGTAATATTGACATAATATTATCAGTATGATAATATTATTATAAAATAAATAAAATGAGAATATATGGAGGTATCTTATGAAGAAAAAGTGTATAGTTATTACCTGTCTTACCTTTGTTTTTTTACTTTTAGTTGCGTTTGTGTTGCCACCCCAAATTCCTATAAATTTTGGTTTTAATGGGAAAAAAACAGAAATCAGCGTTTATTTTATTCTTTTGCTTAGTCCAATACCAGCACTTTGTTATTGGGATAGAAATAGAAAAAAAAGAAAGTAGAGGAGAAATATGAAGGATAATATATTAGAAATACAGAATTTGAGTAAATCATACTCCAAAAAAAAGGCAGTGAACAATTTATCTTTGACTATTCAACCAGGAGAAATACATGGTTTTATTGGGCATAACGGAGCTGGTAAGACAACTACAATCCGTGCAGTTGTTGGTATAATGGACTTCGAGGAAGGTAGAATATTAATAAATGGGCATTCTATAAAAGAAGAACCGGTGTTATGTAAATCTTTAGTTGCATACATTCCTGATAATCCAGATTTGTATGATTACATAACTGGTATACAATATATTAATTATATGTGTGATATGTTTCAAGTTCCTACAAAGAATAGAGAAAGAGAAATCTGTAAGTATGCAAATATTTTTAAAATATCGGAAAGTTTAGGTGATTTGATAGCTTCTTATTCACATGGAATGAAACAAAAATTAGCATTGATTGGTGCATTTGTGCATCATCCTAAATTATTAGTATTAGATGAACCTTTTGTAGGACTAGATCCAGAAGCATCATTTAATTTAAAAAAGTTGATGAGAGAGTTGTGTGATGAAGGTAGTGCTATATTTTTTTCTACTCATGTTCTTGAAGTGGTCGAAAAATTATGTGATACAGTATCAATTATTAAAGCTGGAAACTTAGTAATGAGTGGAACGACGGAAAAAATACGTGGTAGTAATAGTTTGGAAGAAATCTTTATGGAGGTTGTTGAGGATGATAAAAAAATATAATGCCTTATTAAAACTGCAGTTCTACAATTTTTTTGGAATTAACCGCTTAATTCATTCTCATGATAATAAGAAACGAGGACAATTTGTCATAATTGCTTTTGCTTTTATTACTATTGTAGGAATAATATCTTATGTGAACTATATATTTAGTGATATGATGGCAAAAATAGGATTGGCAGAGTGCATTCCAATTTTTATTCTTATCTTATATTCAATTATTATCTTATTTTTTACTTTTTTGAAGGGAACAGGAGGTTTAATAGGTTCTAAGGATTATGATATTGTTATGAGTTTGCCAGTAAATAATATTACGATTGTATTGAGCAGACTGTCAATATTATATTTAGGAAATCTTGTTGTAGGTGGAATTATTATAGGTCCTGCGATGTTTATTTATAATAAATATAAAACAATGGTATGGCAAAATTATGTAATACTATTTATTGCTTTTTTATTTGCCACTTTCATTCCTATGATTCTATCTCTATTGGTAAATGTTATAATTGTATCAATTTCTACAGTGTCAAAACATAAGAATCTGATAGCACTGTTTTTAAGTACTTTAGGAATTGTAATATTGGTTTACTTTTCCTTTAAGATCCAAATAGTGGAAAAGAGTACAATTATTTCGGTTAGCAGTTCAATAAGTGATTTAATAAAAAAATATTACTTTCCTGCGTATTTATTTTCAGATGCTATTGTACATTCTGATTGGGTAAGCCTAATATGGTTTATAGGTATAAACATTATTATAGCAGTTGCTTTTGTTGGAACAGTGGCATATTGGTATAAAAAACTAAATACTATAGTTTTGACTCAACATACACACAGAAAGGTAAAGATAAGAACTGAATTATTCGCTTCTCAATTTAATGCTATGTATAAAAAAGAACTCAAGCGTTTCTTTTCATGTACAATATATGCACTAAATTCATCAATAGTCATTATACTTCTTTTGGTAATTGCTTGTGTAGGTTATTTTATTATGCCTAAAACGATTATTAGTACTTTACAAGATATGGGGATGTTGGATATAGTTGTTGATATTTTACCATTACTTATTTCTGCATTTGTAAGTATTTGTTGCACAACTTCTGCATCATTATCTTTAGAGGGAAAATCCAGATGGATTATGTGCTCAATTCCGGTACAACCAATAGCAATTTTTAATGCTAAAATAGCAGTAAATTTGACAATTGTATTACCAGTATTATGGTTGAGTCTTATTTTTATCAATAACATATTTACATTGGAACTTATTCAAACGATTTTATTGTTTGCTGTTCCTACAGTAATTACTTTTTTTATTTCTATTATGGGAATGTTTTTTAATATAAAGTTTCCTAGATACGATTGGACCAGTGAGTATTACGCAATAAAGGGTGGGGCAATTTCTGTGTTGCTTACTATCGGAATTGGAGTCATAGTGAGTGTCTGTCCTCTTTATCTGTGCATATTTTTGAGAAAATATTCTGAAATAATAATTAGTGTAGTTGCCGTGTTAGTTTTACTAGTAACAATTTTGCTATATAGAAAAATTAAAGCTTTTAAAGAGGTATATATGTGATAGATAGAATGGAAAATGAATTAGATAAAAAGTTTAAAGCACTGGCAGATTCTAACAGAAGAAAAATATTATTATATTTAAAAGATAACCAGAAATGTGCGGGGGATATTGCAGAGCAAATATCGTTATCCATGGCATCGGTTTCATATCATTTGAGCGTTTTAAGAAATGCTAAAATAATATCTTCTACTCAAAAAGGGGGATATATTTTCTACCAATTGCGACATAAAGAAATTGAGGATATTTTGGAATGGTTAAATACATTATTGGCATAGAGAGAGGAAACAATATGACAAGCAGGAAGAAGAGTGAAAAATTAAGGGTGGCAAAAGTGTTGAGTGAAGAACGGAAAAAAAAGGATAATTATCAAAAAGATCTCGCAAAATATTGTGGTGTATCAAAGTCTGCGGTGTCAAAATGGGAATCAGGTCTCTCATACCCAAGCATACCACAATTACCTTTAATTGCAGATTATTATGGTATTACGATACAGAAGCTACTAACTGGAAGAGAAAAAGAATAGAGGGAATGCCTGGCTTATGTAAGGTCAGGCATTTCTCCTTTTACAATATAAAGAAAAATCATTTTTATTATCTTGAAGTCCATAAATTATAGCACTGGCTTCAAAACGTTTTGCTTCATCTTTGAATTCAATCACACCATCGTATTTTTCTACAACCTTCCGTATACTTTTAGTCCCAATTCCATGTTCCGGTGTTTTTCCCTTTATTGTTTTCAAATCATTGTCCTCCATCTCGTCTTTACTGTTTTCTATTATCAATACCAGGCCGCCTGCAGAATAACTGATGGTTACCCGTATCCATCTTTGTGTTTCAGGTATGCGGCAGCAGGCTTCAATAGCATTATCCAGAAGGTTTCCGAACAGGATTCCCATGTCCCCATATTCGATTCCAAGATATTTGGGAATCATGATGTCGTAATCTATGTTTATATGTGCCTTTTCAGCGGTGGAAAATTTTAGTTTTAGAATGGAGTTCAGGATTTCATTTGAAGTATAAATCTTAGCATGAGTAGCCCCTAAATCTCCCAGTAATTCATGGAGTTTTTGGCGGGCAGCAGGTGTTCCGTCATTTAGGCTGTCATATAGACCGGCAAGCTGGTTACAGAGATCGTGGCGTATGCGGCAAGTTTCTTGCTGGGATAGTTCAAGTTCCCTATAATAGTCTTCTTTTAAGGCAGCCTCCTGTATTAGAAGTTCATTCTGGTGTTCAGCTTCATAGACAGCCTGAAATTTTTGAATGACAGTAAAATGAAGCAGGCAACTTAAAGTTACCATAAATATGATAGAGAGTGACAGTATATTCAGAATGGGATCAGATTTCCAGAAACTTAGACCAACAGTAATGATATAGATAGAGGCACTGATAATGGGGATAATCATAAGAGTTACCCTTAAATGGAAGGAAAGTTTTGCATGGTGTCCCTCAGAGATGATGCAGACAGTCTGAAGGATCAGAAAGTGCAGGACGGAACTAAAAAAGAAAGCTATGGAAAAAGAAATTTCGGGAGATAGAGAAGGAAAAAGATATTTTAGAACCATAAAAAGGAAGCATCCGGCTGGCAATGTAAACAAAAATACAATAGTGTAGGAAAGCATTAATAATAAATGCCTTTTTAGACTGCAAGAATATCCAAGTATAAAAAGAGAGAATAAAATAAGTAAAATAGGAACGGAAAGAAAAAGAGGAAGAAAAATTTCTATAGGTATGAAAAAAATACTTCCAGCAGCAATATAAATCATTCTTAAATATACAGGGGCGGTGCTTTTAGAAAAACAGTTCATAAACCGTAGGAGGGATAAAAAGAGAAGAGTGTTTGTTAATAAAAGAATGATTACAAAATTCATAACTGGCTCCTTATAAAGTTCAGATGTTTTAGTTTCAGGTTTTGTTTATACTCACGACCGGCGAAAAGTTTTGTACCATTTCTTAGTATGACTTCATCTTTTATGATTTCCGTTATGTATGCAAGGTTCACAATGCAGGAAGCTCTTGCAGATACAAAAAACTGTTGGTTGAGTTGTTGCCAGATTTCATCAATGGTCATATTACATTGGTATGTCTTTTCAGCAGTATGGATATAGGCTTTGCGTCCGATTTTGTCGATATAAAAAATCTTATCACAGGAAAGGGAAAAACTGTTTTTTCGGTAGCTGAAGGTAAAGACATTTTGTGCATCCTTCAAATAGAGAAAAGCTTTTGTTAAAACCTTTTTCATTCGTTCAAACTGGATTGGTTTCAAGATAAAATCGAAGGTAAAGACTTCAAAGACGTCATATACATATTTGGAATATCCAGTTATAAAGACAATGAGAGCATGGGAATCTGAATTTCTCAAATGTCTGGCAAAAGTCAGTCCGTCCATAGTTTTCATTTCTATATCGAGTAAGTATAAATCATACTCCTGTCCTGAACGCAATAGGTATTGTTCCAATTCGTAACCATCAAAGAAAACATCATATTCAAAGGAAAAATCTTTTAATTTATCCAGATAGGATTCAAAAGTTTCAATTACACCGGAATCATCATCACAGATGGCAATGCGAATCATAATAAAGTTCCCCCCTAAAGATAAGTTTATTCAAGATCATCACAGTCTGAAAAAAGTTCAGAACTGAAGAATTCCTGAAGAGAGATGTCAAACCCACCACATATTTTATTTAGGGTGGTAATCGTAGGATTTGTCCCGTAAAGGATATTCATAAGGGAAGACTTAGGGATAGCAGAAAGATATGCGAGATTATAATATGTGAGTCCCTTCTGCTGGCAGAGTTCCTGGATTCTCAATACAACGGCTTCCTGTGAAGTCATCATAATTACCTCCCATATATAGTACTAATAGGGTTATTGTAAAACATCTTTTTTATTCATTAGTACTATATATAGTACGAGTGCCCTTTGGTAATAGATATTCATAGGTGAAATAGAGGAATAGGGGATTTAATTTACAAAATATTACAGATAAAATGCAAAAAAAGGCAGTTAATCAAAACTATGATAAAACTTTTGTATAATTCGCAATAAGAGGTGAGAAAATTGAAAATTACGATATTAAGTATGCCGGTACATTACAGTATAGATTTGCCAGGAATGAGTACTATGCCGCCAACTGCAATTTATTTACTAGGCACGATTATGAAAAAAAAAGGATATGACGTAGACATTATTGATCCATACGAGTTTCGGAAATTGAATCCTTTCGATAGTTCAGAAGATGAAAAATTATTAAAATTGCTAAAAAAGAAATTATTAGGAACGGATTTGGTATGTGTATCAAGCAATACACTGAATTGGTCTATGACAAAAGTTTTATGCGAAGCAGTTAGAAAACTGTTTCCAGATATTCGTATCGCTATTGGTGGATTACATGCTACATATTTTGCAGAGTATTTGATGAAAACGAATTCAATAGACTTTGTTCTTAGAGGAGATGGCGAAAAATCTATTTTAGAGATGATAAGTGCAATTGAAAAGAAGGCAGATTATAAAGAAATTAGAGGATTGACATGGAAAGACGGAGAAAAAATATATAGTAATCCAGATGTAATTCCATTAAGTAAAAATCAAATTATGGAAACCCCGATTCCAGATTTTTCAACAGTGCCTAAGCAGGTATATGATATTATGCCTGTTTCTACATCAAAAGGTTGTAAATATGCATGTCGTTTTTGCTCAATTCCACACAAAAAGGATTGGATTGGTTACGAAAGTCAATGGGCTGCCGATAGGATACTAAAGAGTGTAGAAAGCTATGGGGAACGGTTTAAAAATAATCAAATATATATTGTTGATGACTGTTTTACTGCTGATAATAAACGAGCCATTCAAATATTAAAAACCATATTAAACCACAATAGTGATGTTGAAATTATTTTGGAAGCAAGAGCTTCAGATTTAAAAGATGGTGAACTTTTGGAAGTACTACAGTCTAAACAAATTGTGAGGATAGCAATTGGCGTAGAATGCGGTTATAACATCGGATTAAAAAATATAAATAAAGGATTGACAATAGAATTGCTAGAGAAACGTCTACAAACATTTCAAAAATATGATTTGATTAAAAAGATGTTTTTTTCATTTATTATAGGATTTCCTTGGGAAAGAACATTAGATTATAAGCAAACATTAGATTATGCAGCTAGTATTGTACAGCGATTTGGATATCAAAATGTAAATGTAAATTGGTTAAATCTCTTTCCATCTGAGATTTGGAATAATAGGGATAAATATGGAATTTTGGTAAATGAAGATATTTTTGATATTCATGGGATGATCAAAAATCCTAAAATATTTAGAGATACTCATCCCCGTGTAGATGAATTTACTCAAAAGTTTATCGACAAATATGTTGATGACTATAAAAAAAATGGTATTTCTCTCATTAATGGATAGATAATACCAACTAAGAATTGGCTTTAATTTAGCCCTTCATTAATAAATTATAGTGCTATATCAAAGTGACTAGTTAAATTAATTTAAAATTTGGCTTTTAGGAGGATGATTTATATGAACACTAAGATTGAAAAAAAATGTTATGAAACCCCATCTATGAAAGAAACAAGTACAGGAAAGGTAAGAGAAGCCGGAATCGTAATCGTTATTGTCGTAGGTGTTGCAGTAACAGGAGTTTAAGTAGAAACAATTAATGAAGGGCAAAAATAATTAAAGATATAGGATAGCATTATAAAGAACCCCTAAACTAACGTAATGTTAGTTTAGGGAGTAAAAAGGAGAAAAAATGAAAGTATTAAAATCAGCTTCTATAGATTTAACGTATAAGTGCAATTTTAGATGTAAACATTGTTTTAACACAAGTGGTGAGCATACAAACAGAGGTTGTGAATTGACTGATGAAGAGATTCTGAAGGTAATTGAGGATTTAAAAGATATTCAAGTAGAATCTGTGTGTCTTTGTGGCGGGGAAGCTCTTCTAAGAAAAGAACTGTTGTTTGAGTGTTGTAGAAGGCTTAAAGAAAATGGTATTAGAGTGTCTACGGTATCCAATGGATATCTATTGGATAGAAGTATAGCAAGGGGGTTAAAAGATGCAGGGATAGATGTAGTTCAGATTAGTATTGATGGTGCAACAGAGGACACACATGATTGGATGAGAAATAAAGAAGGAAGCTATAAAAAGGCAATTAATGCATTGACAGTTTTACGTGATGAAGGAGTAAGAACTGAAACGGCATTTGTACCAACCAAGCGGAATATAAATGAACTAGATGCTGCTATTGATAATGCAGTAAACTTAGGTGTGGAGGCATTTCGAATTCAACCGATTATGAATTTAGGCAGGGCGAAGAAATATCTCACAGAATATTTTTTAGATAACAATGAATATATGTTTTGTAAAATGGTTTTGGATAGAAAGAGGAAACAATATATTCATGAAGATTTTATTATAGAATGGGCTGATCCAATAGAACATTTACAATTTTATAGCCGCTTGGAAAATGTGCTAAATTACGTAGGTATATCGGCGTATGGTGACATATTAGTGACACCCTATTTATCTATTTCTTTTGGGAATATAAAGCGTCATAGTTTGAAAGCGTATATAAATGCTGGTCTAAAACGAGCATGGCAAAATCCAGTTTTAAAAGAAATTATTGAAAATCTCCATTCAACAGAAGATATGGATGTCAGCAAAATGGGATTACCGGAGATTTTCGTAGAAGAAAATATTGATTTAGACTTGATTAGTTCAGACTACAAAGAAAAGGTGGAAAAAGTAATGCAGGATTGGAGAAGATAATTATGGAGAAAGTGAATGTGGAAATGATTTCTTATGCTGATGCAGGGGTATTATCTAGTTTTTTGAAAGAGAAATCAAAAGAGGTCAAAGGATATTATTTAAATTATCAATTAGATATACAGAATTTTGATGATCTAGTTGCACATAAGCTATTATTTGATTATCAGATAATAGCATTTAGAAATGAGAAAGATTATATTGTTTTTAAAATTTCGGAATTAGAAGAAACTAGGCCTATACTCACTTTGTTATGGGCTAATGTAGAAAATACCGAATTGTTTGAAAATGTAGTGGAGAAGATAAAACAGGAATATAGTTTTTACGGCTGGCAGGCAATTAGAATTGAGATACTGAAAAAACAATTTACTGCTGAAAATAGTAAATTTATAACTGAAGTTGTAAATGGAGAGCCATACATACTTCACTCAAACGAAACAGATAATGATAGATATTGTTATGAACTTAAGCTTTTATAAGGAGTGATAAAATGGAATTAAAGGAGTTCTATAAAAAACTTGCTAAAAATGATGAAAAAAGGTTTTTCCCAGTATTTGATTCTGAAAATATTATTGTGGATAAAACAGACAATGGTTATAAAGTAACGCTTTCAGATTATACGCAGATTGACACAAATGAAGTTGCATATACAGTTTTAACTCTTTGTACAGCAGATAATTCAGTTAGAGGAATTTCAGATAAGATGATAGAGATTTATGACGCACCAGAAGAACTTATTCATAGAGATGTCATTAAAATTTTATATGATTTTTGGGCTAGTGGGATTATTACTTGGAAAGAAAATAAAAATTTTTATGCGAGTCTGTATGAGGAAGTGATGAATGGATGTACTTATAAGGCGTTACTTTTGAAAGAGGGTGTAAAATTTATTGAACAAAATAAAGATGCATTGATTTTTGATGCTCAGTTTGATCCGGATATAAAATTCACTCAAGCTTATATTGAAAAGGAAATGAGGATGAAGAATATGCGCTTTTTTCAATGTTACAAAGGAGAAAACCTTATCTTAGCTGCCTCATTAATCCCCAATAAAGCATACTGTAATGGAAAAGAAGAGATTATTTCTTTTAATATTGACAGTATATATATGAATGAAGAAGCGGAATATGACAGAATTGTACAAGATGATTTTTGGAAGTGGTGCATATCTTGGTTTGACGTTCCTAATAAAAACAGTAAAAGCTTTTTTAACATTAAGTCTTCTAATGAGGAAAAACAAGAAAATGTATTTTCAAAGTTATTTTTCGTTAGAGTTGAAAATGCTACAGAAGAAAATAATTATTACGAAAGATACGTTGAGTGGTAACAGGAGGACCTTATGGACATTATTCTAACGTTTATCCCTGCATTAAAAACGGAAACAAAATTTGAAACTTTAGATGCACCGCCATTGGCATTATATGTGTTAGCATCTGTCTTAAAAAAATCAGGTCATAAGATAACAGTAATAGATCCTTGTGAATATTTGATTTATGATGGAAAACCAAACTTAGACAAAAAGTGTTTGGAGTTCTTAATTAAAAAGACAGAATTGAAGGCAGATCTTATTGCGTTTTCGTGTAATACATTCAATTGGGGGATAACAAAAGATGTTATTAATAATATTCGAAAAGTAGACAAGAAAATATTAGTGGCATTAGGGGGACTGCACCCTAGTATATTTGATAAACATGTGCTGGAGATTACGGAAGCAAATTTTGTTATCCGTGGTGAAGGAGAAAAAAGTTTTCCAAACCTTTTAGAAGCTTTGGAAAAAGGATATGATTTAAATACGGTATCTGGAATTACATATAGAGAAAATGGTGAGATAATTAGAACGACTGATAATGTGGCATTAGAAACAGCATTTTTAGAAGCGGTACCATTACCTGAATATTCCTTGATCCCTAAAATTAATCCATACACATCATATCCAATAGAGTCATCAAGAGGGTGTGCATTTAGCTGCGCATTTTGTTCTATACCACATAGACATAATTGGAGAGCATATTCTGCAGATAATGTTGTTAAGAGAGTAGAATATTTATATGATACTATGGGAGAAAGCTGCAAAAAACATTTGATGTTATTTGTAGATGACTGCTTCACAATTAACACAAAACGTGCAATAGATATATTCCGAAAATTATATCAGAAATATCGGTATGAACTACGATACTTTATTGAAGTTAGAATTTCAGATATAGTTAAACAGAATTTATTTTCACATATTCCTGTTGATTTAATAGAAAGTATGCAGATAGGAGTTGAATGTGGTTATGATGAGGGACTGAAAAAAATACATAAAGAAATTACAGTAGCACAATTGAAGGAAGCTATGAATTTAGTTAAAATAAATGGATATGCATCAAAATGTTTTTTGTCTTTCATTATAGGTTTTCCATGGGAAACGGAGAAGGAAATTGATCAGACTTTAGAAACTGTAAAATATATTGCAAGCGTATATCATGTAACGTGTAATATAAATTGGCTAATTTTTTTACCATCTGATTTATGGAAAATCAAATCAGAATATAATATTGATGTGGATGAAACTATTTTTGACAATGCTATTTGGCTGAACGATAGAGATATATTTGAGAGGGTTCATCCGCTTATGGATAGAGAAACTGTGCAAAGAATTGAGAAAAAAATATACACAATGAGTGAACATGGATTGCCTGTTTTGTTTAATAGTGCTCCTGAGCTTAGACCACATTAGTTGAGAAAAGAGGTGAAAAATTGACAATATTCAGTTTGAAAATAATTGCACTGATTTGTATGATTTTGGATCACATTGCAGAATATTTTTCTGGAACAGTTCCCATGGAACTGCGCTGGATAGGAAGAATATCCGCTCCAATATTTATATTTTGTGTAATTGAGGGGGTGATACATACCTCAAATCTGAAAAAATATCTGTTTCGTTTATATATAGGCTCAGCACTAATGGGTATTGGGAGTATTATTTTAAATCTATTATTTAAAAAGGCCAGTGTTCCTATAACTAATAACGTATTCTCTACGCTTTTTCTTATAGCTATGTTAATTACAGGTTTTGAATATGCAAAACCAATAAAGCAAAAGATATTTTTTGCTTTGACTTTTACAATAATGCAGATAGCAATTTTAATATTTGAATTTTTCATAGTAACATACTTTTTTAATAATGAGCCGGCACTGGTTCAAACAGCATATTATTGTGGAATAGGTGGAGTTTTACCTAATATTATTTTCTGTGATGGAAGTTTTTTATGGATTATTTTAGGTATATTAATGTATTACTTCAGAGAAAAAAGAGTAAAGTTTATTATAATGTACATATTCTTTTCAGGGATTCAAGCAGTATTTACTATTTCCTATGGAATAAATATTCAAAATTTCTTGTTTATAAATTACCAGTGGATGATGCTAGCAGCTCTTCCTTTTATGCTTTTATATAACGGAAAGAGAGGAAAAAATGTAAAGAATTTCTTTTATGTATTTTACCCGTTGCATATTTGGGCGATTTTTATTTTATCAAATATGATAGCGATATGAAATATAGCTGAGAGGAACTGCCAATGTGGCAGTCCCTCTTAATTTGAAATCTATTTGTTAGTTTTTGGAGGAGTTACTATGAATGCAATAGAGTGTAAATCCCTAGAAGCATCTGCCCTATTTTTACGATATGGTTCAAGTAATGTTGCGAAGTTCAGAGCAAATTCATTCAATTCTTCTTTGGAAAGATATACAGGATATAGAGAAAAACCGGAACCATCATTTTCTATATCGATGCCTTCTTTTGAAGTATATTCTTTAAATTCACTCAATAATCCTAGCATATATTGCATAAAAAGTTGCATATACATTTTTCCAGAAGATACGCCTTGAGGATTTTTTAGTTCTTTTAAAAAATCAAAATTTAAAGCATAAACCTTTTCTACAGTACCACGGATGGGGTTTTCCTCCACAATTTTTAATATATCATCTTTGAGCATTTTGTTTAAGTATCGATATAAGGTTGCCTGTGGTATGTCAGTATATATTTCACTTAGATGTTTGGCGGTAGTAGCTTTTTGGGAATTAATTTCCAATAATATTTTACATTTTATGGGATTAGTGAAGCAATTTAACAATTTATCATTCATATAACACAATTCCTTTCTTAATCTATAGTATAATATTATCATACTGATAATATTATATCAACTTTTATTTTATATGCCATAAATTATAGCACTGGCTTCAAAACGTTTTGCTTCATCTTTGAATTCAATCACACCATCGTATTTTTCTACAACCTTCCGTATACTTTTAGTCCCAATTCCATGTTCCGGTGTTTTTCCCTTTATTGTTTTCAAATCATTGTCCTCCATCTCGTCTTTACTGTTTTCTATTATCAATACCAGGCCGCCTGCAGAATAACTGATGGTTACCCGTATCCATCTTTGTGTTTCAGGTATGCGGCAGCAGGCTTCAATAGCATTATCCAGAAGGTTTCCGAACAGGATTCCCATGTCCCCATATTCGATTCCAAGATATTTGGGAATCATGATGTCGTAATCTATGTTTATATGTGCCTTTTCAGCGGTGGAAAATTTTAGTTTTAGAATGGAGTTCAGGATTTCATTTGAAGTATAAATCTTAGCATGAGTAGCCCCTAAATCTCCCAGTAATTCATGGAGTTTTTGGCGGGCAGCAGGTGTTCCGTCATTTAGGCTGTCATATAGACCGGCAAGCTGGTTACAGAGATCGTGGCGTATGCGGCAAGTTTCTTGCTGGGATAGTTCAAGTTCCCTATAATAGTCTTCTTTTAAGGCAGCCTCCTGTATTAGAAGTTCATTCTGGTGTTCAGCTTCATAGACAGCCTGAAATTTTTGAATGACAGTAAAATGAAGCAGGCAACTTAAAGTTACCATAAATATGATAGAGAGTGACAGTATATTCAGAATGGGATCAGATTTCCAGAAACTTAGACCAACAGTAATGATATAGATAGAGGCACTGATAATGGGGATAATCATAAGAGTTACCCTTAAATGGAAGGAAAGTTTTGCATGGTGTCCCTCAGAGATGATGCAGACAGTCTGAAGGATCAGAAAGTGCAGGACGGAACTAAAAAAGAAAGCTATGGAAAAAGAAATTTCGGGAGATAGAGAAGGAAAAAGATATTTTAGAACCATAAAAAGGAAGCATCCGGCTGGCAATGTAAACAAAAATACAATAGTGTAGGAAAGCATTAATAATAAATGCCTTTTTAGACTGCAAGAATATCCAAGTATAAAAAGAGAGAATAAAATAAGTAAAATAGGAACGGAAAGAAAAAGAGGAAGAAAAATTTCTATAGGTATGAAAAAAATACTTCCAGCAGCAATATAAATCATTCTTAAATATACAGGGGCGGTGCTTTTAGAAAAACAGTTCATAAACCGTAGGAGGGATAAAAAGAGAAGAGTGTTTGTTAATAAAAGAATGATTACAAAATTCATAACTGGCTCCTTATAAAGTTCAGATGTTTTAGTTTCAGGTTTTGTTTATACTCACGACCGGCGAAAAGTTTTGTACCATTTCTTAGTATGACTTCATCTTTTATGATTTCCGTTATGTATGCAAGGTTCACAATGCAGGAAGCTCTTGCAGATACAAAAAACTGTTGGTTGAGTTGTTGCCAGATTTCATCAATGGTCATATTACATTGGTATGTCTTTTCAGCAGTATGGATATAGGCTTTGCGTCCGATTTTGTCGATATAAAAAATCTTATCACAGGAAAGGGAAAAACTGTTTTTTCGGTAGCTGAAGGTAAAGACATTTTGTGCATCCTTCAAATAGAGAAAAGCTTTTGTTAAAACCTTTTTCATTCGTTCAAACTGGATTGGTTTCAAGATAAAATCGAAGGTAAAGACTTCAAAGACGTCATATACATATTTGGAATATCCAGTTATAAAGACAATGAGAGCATGGGAATCTGAATTTCTCAAATGTCTGGCAAAAGTCAGTCCGTCCATAGTTTTCATTTCTATATCGAGTAAGTATAAATCATACTCCTGTCCTGAACGCAATAGGTATTGTTCCAATTCGTAACCATCAAAGAAAACATCATATTCAAAGGAAAAATCTTTTAATTTATCCAGATAGGATTCAAAAGTTTCAATTACACCGGAATCATCATCACAGATGGCAATGCGAATCATAATAAAGTTCCCCCCTAAAGATAAGTTTATTCAAGATCATCACAGTCTGAAAAAAGTTCAGAACTGAAGAATTCCTGAAGAGAGATGTCAAACCCACCACATATTTTATTTAGGGTGGTAATCGTAGGATTTGTCCCGTAAAGGATATTCATAAGGGAAGACTTAGGGATAGCAGAAAGATATGCGAGATTATAATATGTGAGTCCCTTCTGCTGGCAGAGTTCCTGGATTCTCAATACAACGGCTTCCTGTGAAGTCATCATAATTACCTCCCATATATAGTACTAATAGGGTTATTGTAAAACATCTTTTTTATTCATTAGTACTATATATAGCACTAATGACAATTTGTTACATTTATTCGACGGTTTATGTCAGAAGATTAAAAAAGTCTTTTGTAAGCGATATAATTGCTATAAAAAAGCAAGGAGTGTATAATGAGTTATGAACAAAAGATTATTTACCTCAGAATCAGTAACAGAAGGACATCCGGACAAAATGTGTGATGCCATATCAGACGCTATATTGGATGCTCTTATGGAGAAGGATCCGATGAGCAGAGTGGCCTGTGAGACTGCAATTACAACGGGTATGGTATTAGTGATGGGAGAAATCACGACCAATGCGTATATAGATATGCAGCAGGTGGTAAGAGAAACAATCAAAGAAATTGGTTATGACAATGGAGATTATGGATTTGATGCACATACCTGTGCCGTCTTAACGGCAATTGATGAGCAGTCAGCAGATATTGCTTTGGGCGTGAATAAGGCATTAGAAGCAAAAGAAAACAAAATGTCAGAAGAAGAGCTTGATGCGATTGGTGCCGGAGATCAGGGTATGATGTTTGGTTACGCATGTGACGAAACGAATGAATTTATGCCGTATCCAATTTCGTTAGCACACAAATTGACTCGACAGCTTACTAAGGTCCGTAAAGATGGTATATTGAAATATTTGAGACCGGACGGTAAGAGCCAGGTTACCGTAGAATATGACGAAGCAGGTATTCCGCACCGGCTGGATGCAGTGGTTCTGTCAACACAGCATGATCCAGATGTGACACAGGAGCGGATCCACAAAGATATAAAAAAATATGTATTGAAACCGATTATTCCAGCAGAGCTGGTAGATGAGAATACAAAGTTTTTCATCAATCCAACAGGGCGTTTTGTCATTGGCGGACCACACGGAGATAGTGGAGTAACAGGACGTAAGATTATTGTAGATACCTATGGTGGTATGGCACGCCATGGCGGCGGAGCTTTTTCTGGAAAGGACTGTACGAAAGTAGATCGTTCTGCATCCTATGCTGCTCGTTATGTTGCAAAGAATATTGTGGCTGCAGGTTTGGCAAAAAAATGTGAGATTCAGTTATCTTATGCAATTGGGGTGGCTCATCCGACCTCTATTACGGTAGACACCTTTGGAACCGGGAAAATTTCAGATGAGAGTCTGGTAGAGATGATAAGAAAAGAATTCGATCTGCGACCAGCAGGAATCATTCAGATGTTGGATCTCCGCCGTCCGATCTATAAACAGACGGCAGCCTATGGTCATTTTGGAAGAAATGATCTCAACCTTCCATGGGAAAGATTAGACAAGGTAGAAGAACTGAAAAAATATTTGAGATAATTAATTAGGAGGAAACGTATGGGAAGATACAAAAAGCGAATCTCAAGAATTGTGACAATTACGATGCTGTTTGCATTTCTGGTAGGAAATTCTAATATGGTATATGCCATGGAAACAACACAGGTTGGATATGCAAGTAAATATATCACAGTGAAAGGAAATAATATGCATCTTGCTTTATATGGGAAATTGGATGCAAGTGGAGAAACATTTGCAGATGAGGGAAAAACTACATTGGTGATGATGCCGGCTTTGGGAGTTCCATCACCACATATCTACTTCAAACCTCTGGCACAATCTTTGGATGAGAGTTTTAATATAGTGATTGTAGAGCCGTTTGGCTATGGGCTTAGTGATGGTGCATCTATGGATCGAACGGTAGATAATATCAATAGTGAATTGAATACTGCACTGGATACCATGGGAATTGAGCAGTGTGTATTGCTGGTACATTCAATTTCCGGAGTATATGGGCTCAACTTTGTACAGAATTATCCGGAAAAAGTAAAAGGTTTCATTGCTGTTGATAATACAGTATATGACGAAGATCTGGCAGAAGCTATGGAAATGGAAAAGAAATATATGCTGCAGGGAATTGATGAATTTCAGCAAATCAAGAAATCTTTTTCTTCTTTGGAAGAATTCCAGACTGCACTGAAAGCAGATCCGGATAAATATGGGGCAGCATTACCACAGGTTTCTGGGTACACTTATACGGAAAGTGATAGGGAGGAATACATTCAGGCATATTCTTTAAGCAGCAATGATACGATTAGAAATGAAGTGAATGGGATGGATCAGTCATTACTCTCTATAAAGGATAAAAAATTCCCATCGGTACTTCCTGTATTAACCATGATTTCTTCAGAGAATGTACAAAATGTTCCGGCATGGGAGACTGCTCATAGAAATCAACTGGATTTAGAATCTGGTAATCACCAGTTATATATTGTAAATGGAGGACATTATATCTGGTACACCAATTTAACGCAGGTTGTGCAGCTTATCAACAAATGGAGAGTGGAGAACCATTTTTAAAAGGAAGCTGTGTGAAGCGATTTCCACATAAGAAAAAATAGAAGGGAAGTGTAGCTTGGGGAAAGTAACTATTTCAACTGTATTGGGATATAAAGAATATGTAGCGGAAAATCTAAAAAGCATCCTGGAAGAAGATGAAGAAAAATCCGACTTTAGGATTTATCCGGATTATCATAAGATTTATAGAGGACAGACGGAGATTGTCTTAACGAAAGCAGAGTATGAACTGTTTATGCTTTTGTCAGGAAGACCAGGTGTGATTTTTACAAAAGAAAAAATTTTTGAGATTCTCTATAACGAAGAATTACCGGAAAGCATTGATAATATTGTGTACTGCCTGGTATCCAGTATGAGAAAGAAAATTGAACCGGAACTAAAGCGATGTCGCTATATTAAAACAGTGAGAGGTGTAGGATATAAGTTTGAAGGAAAAAAGATGGACATCTTTCCAGAATAGTTGATCTGAAGACAGAGGAAATTTTTTAAAACCTCTGTCTTTTTTTGTTGCTTTTTTATGCCATCTTGCGTACAGAAGTAGTGAAAGTCACCTCCCAAAAAGTATGCTTTTTGGGAATATAAAAAGGTGGCTGATTTTCTCTCCCAAAAGGTATGCACTACGGGTTTTGGGATATGTCAGAAGAAGTGCATACTTTTTGGGAGATACGGAGGAATGTAGATGGCTGTATATGGATATCACAGAACCAGTACGAAAGACCAACATCTTGACAGAGGTATTCTGGAAATCAAAAGATTTTGTGCAACCCAAAAGATAGAACTGGCAAGTATTTTTACGGATAAACTGACCGGTAAAAATTTCAATAGGCCACGATACACGGTTCTTGTAGAAGATGTTTTACGAGACGGGGATACCTTAATTGTTACAGAACTGGATCGATTGGGGAGAAACAAACAGGAGATTTTAAAACAGCTGCAGATTTTAAAAGAAAAGGGAGTCCGAGTAATGGTGCTGGAGCTTCCAACCACGCTGATCGATCTGTCTCAGATGGACAACTCTTTGGCAAGACTGATGATTGAGACTATCAATAATATATTGATTGAATTGTATGCATCTTTGGCACAGGCAGAAATGGAGAAAAAAGAGAAACGCCAGAAAGAAGGAATCGAAGCAAAAAAATTAAGAGGAGAGTGGGAAGATTATGGAAGACCTCATGCGATGGAGCAGGAAAAGTTTGAACAGGAATTTATGAAAATTGTAAGAGGAGAAATGAAACCAGTGGAACTACGGCGAGAGCTTGGATTGACTTCCTCTACCTATTATCGTTATCGGAAAAGCTTTTATGAAAAATTTCCGGAATTTCTTCAATCTGTATAGGAATGAGGTAATTATTAAGTAAAAGAAAAATTTAAGGAGGCAGATGTTATGAGTGAACACAGAGAAGGAACATTATTTTATGATGCTGAAACGGGAAGGTATGATATACGCTTTGACTTGGAATCTTTTTATGGAGGGCTGCATTGTGGGGAATGTTTTGATGTAAAGGTGAAGGAGATTTGGGTTCCGGTTCGGATTGAAATGGAAGATGACTGGTATCTGGTTGGGCTAAATGTGTCGAGATTAGATGGACTGAGAGTACGTATGTAAATAGGAGGATAAGCCGGATGAGGGGAAGTGCAATGAGAGAAAGTGTTACGGATGTATGCATTATACTGGAATGTTTACAGGAAGCATATCAAATGGAAGGAGACATGGTGCGATCCGGGAAAAATATTCATGCGACCATGATATATCCATTCGTCCGTATGCTGCAAGAAAAGTATAGGGATTTAACGGAGGAACAGATACATAAGACACTTTGGAAAGAATATGAGATTTCAGAATCAGCCAGGAGGTTCATAGAGAGAGCTTCAAAGATTTTGGAAACATACGAAGGAGAAGCGGAAGATGAGAAATAGTACAATGGAGTATAAAGTGAATCAGGCCCATGAAGAATTAAGCCGTTTAATACAGTGGCATCCGGATAGTGAAGAAAAATTTTTGCAGAAAATGGTATGCTTCTTGTTACCTGAACAAAGAAAATGTTGGCCAGAGGCTATCCGTGATTTGAGGCAATCTTTTGACGATAAGCAGGAAATGTTGTTTTTTGAAAAATACAGGGGAAAATTGGAATGGCTGGATAGCATTTCTTTGGCAGAATTACAAAGAAAGATAGGAGCAATTTATTTTGTTGATCATTACAAGATGATAGCAGATCAATTTCTATACAAAAAGGATTTTGAAACCTCCTTATTTTTGAGGATTGCAATGGAAACTGGGATAAGAAGTACAGATATTCCGTATATAGATTGGTCCTGTATACATGGGAAAACTATTCATTTGGAAGAAAGCAAAAGAGGAGATTTGTACAAAAAAGTTAATGGAACATTCCCTAAGATTTCAACTCAGTCGTTACGGATTATGAAGTTATTATATAGGAAGCAAGGAAAAATATTTACAAAATCGAAAGAGTACTATGTTCGTAAAATTTCTTGTGTTTGGGGAATGCCTGGGTTTCACATCCATAGCTTTCGGAATTATAGGAGAAAAATAGAAATGGGAATTACAGCAGGTGTACAAGTTCCAAGGATAATCCCATTGTAAAGAATGTGTTAGATAAGAAAAATTTATAGGAGGTTATTGGATCTGATTATGTAGATGGTAAATAGAGGTAACATTTCGGCAGTAAATTGCAATTACTGCCGAAATGTTATGATATGATGGTGAAAAATATGGGGGTGAATAAATTGTTGGATGAAGGAAGAATTGCTCGTGTAGGAAGAAACGCATACGGTAGCTTTCAGTAGTGTTGCATCTCGTGGAAAGGTAGGTGCGAAGGAATATCCGCTTTATGTAAAAGGGATTCGTGATCTATGGGGGCACATTTATGCAGAAAATTACAGCACAGAAATTGCTGCTGTGAGAGCCGTAAGAGTCATGGTTGCCAGAATGTAAAGGGCGTTATATGGACATGAAAAGAGCCGTCCAAACTGGGCGGCTCGAAGTATTTATAGTTGTTTATGAGTTCTTAGGCATAGGGATGTCAACAGTACTTAGTGTTTCAATTAAGGATAGGATTGTATCTGAGTTTCTCTGAAATTGTGTTTGAAAATCTTCTGTAATATCATAGTTCAGATACAGAGTTATCAAAGTAGCATTCCATATTGAAATCATGGTCTTTTCTGATAGGTGCTCCTCCAGAAAATGCAGATGTTTACAGAGTGTTGCCTGCGTTTTGCTCCAGGTAAAGAAATAGACATCTTTTAGCGGAATGTTAAAATCACGAAACCATTCCCGAACGGTATGTGTTTCGGTTTCATCTCCACATTCAGGATTGTTAAAGATGTATCCCACAGATAATTCTTCCGGATTTTCCGGAAATTCACGATCAGTAGGAAGTGAAACATACCGACCAATCGGAAACATAGCACAGACTGTCGGTTTTACATCATGTACGGAACATTTCCGGTCTTTTAATAACGGGCATCGCTGCACACTTCCTTGTGGTTTCAGGTGTACTACGGGAAAACGAGAATTCCTTCCAATATAGGTTTCACAATATTGTGTCAAAGCTTCCTCCGGTGTAATCTGGAACTTTTTCGCAATATGAAACAGATCCTTTGGGGATAAGAGAATATCATCACGGTGGATGCAGCATTTTCCGCATTGGGTACAGTGAAATTTAAAAGTTTCATCGAGACCGATTTCTGTATATCCTAATTGTTCTTTTAGTTCTTTTATTGAATTCATAATCATTCTCCTTTGAAAAATATTTTTATAGTATTTTTATTTTGTAATTGCACACATTTCTTTTTCATATTCCAGGATTTGTTCCCATGTCAACCACTCCGGTTTTTCATCATCTGGAAGTTCATTCCATAGTTTTTTCATAGCAGCAATCTGTTTCTTTTCATCCAGATGGTACAGCCGTCCTATACAACGGTTTCCATAATTCAAGTAATATTCGCAGTCGTTTTGTAAACGCCCAAGCATCATGTATTGAAACTCATAAGGATTCTTTGGTTTAGCGGTTAGAATTTTAAAAGGTTTCGGGATTGGTGTATCCGGTTCTCCATCAAATTCATTTTCGACTGCAGAGTAGAGGTGAGGAATTTCATAGTCACCGAGTTCTACATCTTTCCATAACTTCCCATATTGATCCTGATATACCGGACGTGCCCATTCATCTGTACCGATATAGTGCAGAAGATAAACAGATTTTTTTGGTATAATAGCCAGTTCATCCGGTGACATGATAACTTCATCCAATCCAAGCTCCTCCAGTTTTTTGGGCATATTGTAGAGGGAAGAGAATCGTTCCTCCAGCTTCTGAACTTGTATTTCAGACTCAGGATAATCAAAACAGCAGTGAATATCAGGTGTCAGATTGTCGGTTTCTTTATCTTCACCAGTATGAATTTCCAAAATAACACCTTCCAATCCTGCATAATCGCTGTCATCGGTTGTCCGTACACGTTGTCCGGGTTTGAGGATGACATCTCTCCATTGTAATTCAGTCGTTGTATTTTTCATGTAATTCTTCCTTTCTTGACGGGAATTGGCATTTACAAAAGTGGTAATAGAATAAATCCATACCCTTATCCGTAACATTACATTTGTGCCAATTCTCATAAATTCATAATTTTTCAGTAATTTAGTTCTATGTTTTTCGTGATTCTTCTGAATAAAAAAGAGACCACTCGCAAGTAGTCTCTTCGTAAACATAAATTTAATTAAATTTGTATTGTTCCAGTAAATAAATAGGCAGTGTTTCTGTTTTCCCATCTATCCCACCTTTGGTTGCCCCTTTTAAATAAAGAAGCTTATCTGCTTTTCCCTGAGCCAAAGCTTTCTGGGCAGTGGAAGCAGTCCCTTTTCCAGCTTTCACTTCTATCAAATATCGGGTGGAAGAAGATAGGCTTTGTGCCACAAAATCAATTTCTCCGCCTCGGTAAGTAGCAAAAGCAGGGGTTTCAAAGGAAATTTCCGGTGGAAAATCCTGGCGTTTCTTCAGGTTGATATAGACATAATTCTCATTTAATGTGCCTGCAAGTACACGGGAATCGGTACCGGTACGTGTCAGATAATAGTTTGCCAGCCCCATATCCATGAAGTAGCAGCGGCTTGCAGACTTAAAATCCAGAATATCCATTTCTGTTATTTTTGCACAGAATCCAATGATTCCGGAAAAGTACAGCCAGCTGATGGCACGGTTGCAGGTAGCCTTTGAAACATTGCTGGAGTAGTCTTTGGTTACCAGCTTTTGTAATTCTTCGCTAATACTGTCTTCTGAAAAGCCTTTCTTTTCACGGTTTAAAATACGGCAGATGGAAAAGAAAATATGGGTAAACACTTTGGTATCCAGAATATCTGTAAAATAGCGAATGGATTCATTGGTAAAGGTATCAATGATTTTTACGAGTTCGCCCTGTGCCTTTACGATGTTCCGGTTCTCCAGATAGTTTTCTACCACTTTGGGATAGCCACCAATTTGACAGTACAGATCATAGGTTTCCTTTAAGCGATTATAGACTTCTGCTTCAGAGGAAACGAGAGATATTTTTTTGTAATCGTCATACAGATTCTGATCATAGGCCATCAAAAACTCCTCAAAAGAAAGCGTATAGATGGTGAGTTTGGTGACATCACCACTGGAATAGCGAAACTCCGGATCATAAATTCTTCCAAGATAACTACCTGTAACGATGAAATGGGCTTTAAACTGTCGGGTGAACTCCCGGATGCGGTTATAAATTTCAGATGATTCCTGAATTTCATCAATAATGATGACGGTATCATCGGAATCAATAAAGTCCGGTTCATACAACTGGAAGGCATCATGGAGAGGATGCTCCCGTCGTTTTGTTCCAGGTGTCCAATCTGTTGCCTGTTTATAACATTCCATAAACTGTTTACCACTTAATTCAAACAGGTTAATATAAATTTTGTGTTTGTAGTTTTCGTCAGCGAATTTCTGTATCAGGTAGGTTTTTCCAACCTGACGGGCTCCACCGACTTCCAGGGTACTATGACCTCCTTCATTTTTCCAATCCAGAAGACGGTCATAGACAAAACGCTTCAGATACATAAGCACAAATCCTTTCTTTAAAATCTATCTTTCATTATAGCAAATTCTTGAGGGTTCATACAGTAGAAAATATATAATTTATGAATATCTGTTTTTATGCTTCATATTTCAGCTTTGCACGTATGTCCATGAGAATCTCACCTAAATGATTTTCGCCATGACCATTTACACAACCCCAAAAGTAATCTCCCCAGTTATTTCCTTCAACAAGGTGAGAACTCCCGGTAGCAAGTAATGCTTTGCATAGGGATGGGTTCTGCATGAATTTGCACATACAAATTTCATACATGTACATAAGCTTTACACTTTCCCAGTCTGAACGAAGCTGGACTTCCAATCCCAGTTTTTTTGCCTCTTTTGGATTTTTTAATCTGGTAAATCGCAGCTTTTCTTTTGGTAAGCAGGTCTTTTGTGCCTGGAATGCAGCCTCATTATTTGCATACCAGTAACCCCGGTAATATATCCGGGAAGGATAGAAGTTACTAAGAAAAGCGTATGCTCCACGAAAGTGGTCAATTGTTTGCTGGTAATGATTCAAATAGTTATTAATAAACATGTAATCCCTTCTTTCTTACATAAAAAAGGAACCGCTTATTTTGGTAAGCAGTTCCTTCTTAAACATAGTTTTATTATTTTTGAGCGTCTTCTTGTTCTTCGTAATAGCGGTCTGCAATATAGCCGGCAGATTCCGCCCAAAGAGTATTTTCTGTATTTTGTAGGGCTTTATAAGTTTTTGAGTGATAAAACTTGCCCATGGCATCCGGAAAGGAAAGGTTACTCTTTTCCATAATAATATCGATAACATCCCGGATTTGAATATACAGATTCATTGAAATATCTTTTCCGTTAAAAAAATATTTACCTTCCATTTTTTACACATCCTTTCGAGATTCAAATACCAGATGTTCAAGAGCAAGTGGAGTGTGAAAAGAAACCTGATTATTTACCTTATTATACCGAAGCCTTGCAACCGCTTCGTCCACTCTCAAGATGCCGGACAAATAAAGCTGTACCGTTTCCATGGTATTATCATCCGCAACAGGTCCGATTACAACATCATAGTGATGTTGGATATCGCCGGCGGTACGGTTGAGCTTGACAAATTCCAACCATTCCTTGTCCAAGGTAGCAAAATGTTTGATTTTTAATTCTTCAGATTGTCGGAAGATATACCGATACACATATTTTCCACCAGTATGAGTACGCAAGTACAGGCGGTTGGCCCATTCCTTTGCCTGCTGTTCAAGCACTGTGCAATAAAACCCACGACCAAAATCACGACGGTTATGCGATTTGTTCAAATCGATCTTATCAAATGCAATATTGGAGCCATGGAAAAGAACAAGCGTGGGTGTATCTTCTTCTATAATATCTTCTACGTATTGAAAAGTGTCATGAATATCTAATTGGTGCAACGTTTCGTGTTGAACCAGTATTTTTTCAAATACTTGATGTTTGCAGAAAATATTAAAGGCATCGTCTTCTGATATTTGGTGCTTTTTAGCATAATATTCCAATGCTTCGATTGATAGCATTTCTATATCTGATTGAATACTCATAATACGTTATCCCTCCATTTGCCTTCATTATATCAAAAAAGAAGGTGCTTTCCAACGGTAAAATAATTAAAACAGAAAGTTCTGCCAGGTGTTTGAAATGGGGCATTCACCCCATTTCACTAGCCCCAGACTTCGCCCATGATTTCCACAAGAAAATCATCTAATGGAAAATTGGGAGGAAGTAATTGACCAAACGTTTCTTGAATTTCTTGAATAACTTCCGTATAAGAAGAATACGCCTGTGAAAATAACTGGGAAGGATTTCTAAGTTCAATGATATAAAATTCTTCTCCTGGATTTAAGTCCAGTTCTTCATGATTCTTGATTCGCCATACGGTCATATAATCAGCGTTGCCATAGCGATAACCGTTATACGTTTCGCAAAGATATTCCTGAAACGAAGAAAGAGCTTCTGAATCCGAGAACTCTTTGTATAAATCAGGAAAAGATTTTTTGGCATACTGCAGGATAAGATCGGCAGCGCTTTCTGTAATAAGAAATCCGTAGATATGAAAAACAGATGTCATGATACTCATAGATTTCTCCTTACGCAATCATCTCAAGAAACTCATCTTCAGATAAAATTTTAATGCCAAGAGACTGAGCTTTTGTTAATTTACTTCCGGCTTTTTCTCCACAAATCAGATAATCCGTCCTTTTCGTAACAGAACTTCCGGCTTTTGCTCCAAGCTCTAAAATCTTGGAATTGATTTCATCCCTTGTAAAATGAGTAAGTTTTCCTGTTGCAACGATAGTACATCCTGTAAATACATTTTCTTTCATCATAGTGTTTATTTCCTTCCTTTCTTCAAATATAAGTTCTTTTTGGAGGGCATTCCAGAGGGTTAAATTATTTTCATCAGAAAACCAATCATGGATATTTTGATTTAAAGTATCCCCGAAATCTTCTAATTGAGTAAAATCATAGTCCCCAATAGAGGCATCGTAAAATTCCTGTAGATTTCCATGAAATACCGTATCCAGAATCCGGCTTTTGGTCCTTCCAACCATAGGAATATCCATGGAAACCAGAAATCGGACAAAGGTAGTATTTCGGCTGGAAGTAATGGAATTCCATAATCTTTCAAAGGATTTTTTACCGAAACCTTCCAACTGTAAGATTTCTTCCTGATAATCATCTAAATGGTAGATATCCGGAAACGTGTGGATATACCCCAAAGAAAGGAATTTATCCAATGTAGCTTCCGAAAGTCCTTCAATATTCATTGCCTTTTTTCCAACAAAATGGGTAAAACGTTTTCGGATCTGGCTGTCACAGTTGGGATTGTCACAATGTACCGTTTCAATGAGACGTCCATCGCTTCCTTTTCTCTGGTAGATGCGAGTCTGAGAACCACAGCATGGACATGCAGGAGGAACCGCATCTATATAATGACCACGTTCCAGATTTTCCTCAATATGTGGAATGATCATATTGCGTTTGGATACAGAAATTTTGCAGCCTGGCACCAATTCTAACTCTTTGATAAAAGTCAGATTGTGAAGGGTGGCTCTGGAAACAGAGCACCCATCAATTTCCACAGGATCAAAAATTCCTACAGGTGCAATCTCTCCGAAACGGGTGGGTGTCCATTCAATGTTGCGAAGCGTTGTTTCGTAAGTTTCATCTTCAAACTTAAAAGCCAGTCCATCTTTATAATGGTGGCCAGTACGCCCGCAGTTTTTGGAATAGTCCAGACTGTCGAAAATCATTACAATTCCGTCAATAGGCAGATGCTTTTTGCTTGCCAGATCAGTCAGCCTTTCAATATACTGTTTTACAAGATCTGGGTTTAAAGGCTGGTCTGCAGCAATATAAGGACAAGGCTGAAAGCCATAGTCAAACAGGCTGGAAACCTTTATAGATCTGCTGTCTAGAAAGAGAAATGGAGAGTCCAGACCTTCCAGAACATTAAAAGGCATAAAGTGCAGACAGCGCCCTGCACAATTTGCCGGATCAAGACTTCGCACAGAGCCGGATGCCAGATTACGTCCATTTTTGTAAGGTTCTCCTTTTCCATCTCGTAGGGTTTCTTTTAAACGCTCAAAGTCATTGGTTGGGATGAAGGATTCTCCAACAATCACAAGCCGGCCTTTATATGGAATTGAGAGAGGGATATCAACGTATGCAGGGATGTTATGGGTGATAAGTTCCCCAATCTCTCCATCGCCACGAGTGGAAGCCTCCACAAGTGTTCCATTTTCGTATACCAATTTAGTCGTTAATCCGTCCAATTTCAGCATAAACAGAACCGGTTGCTTCCCAGCAAAGCTTATCAAGTCCTGTACCTGCTTTGTCTTATCTAAAGAGAGCAAAGGGACTGGATGCTTTACTTTGGGAAGTTCACTGATGGGAGTATAGCCTACGGTTTGTGTCGGTGAATTGGATAAGACAAAGCCTGTCTGCTTTTCTAATTCCATTAATTCATCGAAGATCCGGTCATATTCCGCATCACTGATATTCGGACCGTTCTCATTATAATAAGCGTTACGCTGCAAATTCAGATAGTCCACCAGTTGTTTGATTTTTTCCACGTTTGATAATTCTTTGAGTTGGTTCATGTTATTCTTGGCTCCTTTTCTATGGTATAGTTGTAATTCTTATTTGTTCCGGTTTTTCTTCCTCCTTTCTTTGCGTTTAGGCATAAAAAAAGAGAATGACACGGATGTTCATTCTCTAATGCGTGCAGTTTCCTGCAAAATAAAAAAAGCCAGAAGTCCCTGCTGGTAGCGTGGTATACTTCTGACACTTTTACAAACCTAAACTGCGTGTGTATATCCTTTCCGGATGGCACAAATAATAATTACATAGTAAGTGTAACACTATATGTAGTATGTGTCAATGTTAAAATACTATATATTGTTTGCGCTGGAAGCGGAATTACTATATATAGAGGAAACATGGATATGGCAAATATTATCACTTGATTTCAGAACGTATGTTCTATATAATGGGGGATAAAGGAGGAGAACGTGAGTTTGGGAAAAGTGATTTTTCATATAGATGTAAATTCTGCCTTTTTGTCCTGGGAAGCGGTATATCGGATGCATCATTTGGGATGGAAAGGAGATTTAAGAGAACAGGTATCTGCAGTAGGTGGGGATATGGCGATGCGTCATGGAATCATTTTGGCAAAATCCATTCCAGCAAAGAAATATCGGATACAGACAGGTGAATCAATCATGGAAGCAAAACAGAAATGTCCAGATCTTATCTTAGTGCCTCCGAATTATGGATTGTATGAGCGGTGTTCCAAAGCTTTTATGGGAATTTTGCATGAGTATTCTCCTGTAGTGGAACAATACTCGATAGATGAGGCGTTTGTAGATATGACTGGAACAGAATCGCTTTGGGGTACACCAGTGGAAGCTGCGGAGAAGATGCGGAAACAGATTAAGAAACAGCTTGGATTTACAGTGAATATCGGCATTTCTGAGAATAAACTGTTAGCTAAGATGGCAAGTGATTTTCAGAAACCAGACAGAGTGCACACATTATGGAAGTCTGAGATACAGAATAAGATGTGGCCATTACCGGTAAGCGACTTATTTTTTGTAGGACGGGCAACAACAAAGACACTTTTCAAGTTGGGAATCCGAACAATAGGAGATTTGGCAAAGAGCGATCCTGGCTACTTAAAACAACATTTAAAGAAACATGGGGAAGTAGTCTGGGGATTTGCAAATGGGATTGATGTGTCTGTCGTTCAGTCTGCTCCACCTGCCAATAAGGGATATGGTAATTCCACAACGATTCCTTTTGATGTGACAGATGCATCTACAGCAAAATTGGTGCTGTTGGCTTTGGCAGAGACAGTAGGAAGCAGACTTCGTGGAGCAGGCGTCAGGGCAGAAGTGATTGCAGTAGGAATCAAGAATTATGATCTCAGTTATGCCAGTCACCAGATGACGCTTCAGAATGCAACCAATATTACGATAGAGATTCATCAGTGTGCTTGCCAGTTATTTGACCAGCTCTGGGATGGGACACCCATCCGGCATCTGGGAATCCATACCAGCCGCATCAAGGATCAGGTGAATATGAGACAACTGAATCTGTTTGATACGAATGATTATGAGAAACTGGAAAAAATGGATGAAACGATAGATCAGATCAGAAAACGGTATGGGAATGACTCGGTAATACGTGCGGCTTTTTTAGGTGGGTGTATTGATCACATGAGTGGTGGCATTTCACGGGAAAAACGTTCTGTGGACTATGAGAAATTAAAGACAGAATAGCGGGAAGGAGGAAGGAACGGTGGCATTTGGAATCGGAATAAATACAGAGCATACAGAGCAGGAGCCTTTATCCGGAACCTATCATGAGGTGGCAGTCCAGTGCTGGTTCACAGCTACCGGAAAATCTTTGCCATTGATGCTGAAGGTAAAAGGGGAGGATGAAGAGATTATTCAAATCAATCATATCCAAGTTCTGACTGTAGAAAAGCAGTGGTATGCGGGAATTTTGAACTGGAAGTATAGATGTCAGGCGGTACTTTTGGGAAAACAAATCAATTTTGTGCTTCTCTTTTGTCCGGAGGATTGTGCATGGAAACTGGTTGTATAAGATACCGGGGATGAAGTAAAATAGGAAAAAGGAGGACAGAAAATGTGTGGAAGATATTATGTGGATGATGAAACCTCACGGGAAATTGAAAAGATTGTAAGGAAACTGGACCAGCGTTTAAAGATAGAGCATGGACAGGATATCCACCCGTCTGAATCTGCAGTCGTTCTTACAAAGGAGTGTAGAGAAGTGGCTGCGAGGCAGATGCAGTGGGGCTTTCCGGGGTTCCAGGGAAAGGGACTGCTTATCAATGCAAGGGCAGAGGCGATACTAGACAAGAAGACCTTTCGAGAAAGTGTGCTACATCGAAGATGTGTGATTCCCGCCCGTCACTTTTACGAATGGAATAAAAACAAAGAAAAATATACTTTTCAAAGCCAAAAGCAGGATACCATATTATTTATGGCAGGGTGTTATCAAATCTATAATGGTCAAAATCGGTTTGTAATTCTGACTACGCAGGCAAATGCTTCCGTAGCACCGGTGCATGAACGGATGCCATTGCTTTTGGAACGACAGGAACTGGAAGATTGGATTATGGAGGATGCGGCGGTAGAATTTATTCTTGCTAAGAAGCCCATACTGTTACATCGGACAGCAGAATATGAACAACTGAAATTGTTTTCATAAAAAGAGCCGCATAGTGCGGCTTAGATAATTCTGTAACATTTCATTTTGTGATTGTAAACATAGAAAAGAGTTATATATGATAATCGACACAGGCTAATACGGTATCTTCTGATAAAGCATCAATATATTCGTCAATTTCTTCGGACCAATCAGAACTTTCTTTCCCAATCGAAATATCATCACGGGATCTCCACATGGATGCATCAATGATGTCATGAAGTGGGAGTGGATATTTCACTTTTGGGGAAATAGTATGCTTCTTCAGATAGGAAGAAAGAGACTGCCCTTTTTGATAAACATACTCACCATATACGGAAATACCAGTATCGTCCAATATTCCATAGAAATCTTCTTCACAGATTCCTGTTTCAAAGATATGTTTTAGTTTTTGATAGTGTTCTTTTGCTGTATGTATTTCCCAGTCATGCATGCGTTTCCAGGCAATGTCTTTTTTTCGTGCCGCTGAAACCCACATATAACCATCTGGTGCCGGAGGTATCTTATCTGCTATAGTCCAGCTTGCTTCACCAAGCACATAATCTTTGCAGGTGTTTTTCACTAAGAGCATATCTGCCCAGCGACCTCCGATTGAGTACCAGTCCCACATAGCATTTGGATTGCAAAAATAGCCATATTTTTGTACTTCTTCATTAAATGGAACCCATCCATCATCAGCAAATGCCTGGAAATCGGGATACAGTTTTTTGTTAGGATAACAGAGCATTGCCCGCATCTTTTTTGCACGCTTGGTACGTTTTATATGATGTAATGGTCCTGCATCACGTTGAAAAACTTTACCTTGGTGCAGAACATACTTTTTAAAGAAGGAAGGGTGGTTTTCTGTTACCAGAGTACCGTTTGGTAATCGGATACAATCTGTTGTTCCCTTTTCGTAATCGTACTCAAGTTCTTCGGTATGGTCGATAAATTCCAGATAGTGCTGATTCGTTGGAGTTTCGCTATATGGGTCCATAATATCATTGATATATGATGTGACCTCTCTTGAAAAAGTACTTTTTAAGCTGCGTAATTTCCCTAACATAAGTTCACGCAAAATATGGTTTTGCACTTCTTTGCTTTTTTCAATTTGCACTTCAATTTCTTTGTTTGTGTTTTCATTCTCGATAATCTCTGGAATTTCCATTGTTACTAATGATAAAAAATGCATAAGATTGTCCTTTCTATCAAAAAAAGGGAAACCTATAAAAGCTTCCCTTCTTGACATAAATTTTTTTGAATTTAGAATCCATTGTTTCTTTGTTCTGTTGCAGCAGATATAGGAGGACTGGATTTTGCATAGATTAATAGTTTCCCATGCAGATCCAAATCCTGTTTAGTCCATTGCGCATTTTCATAAACCTTTTGGGTAATTGTATTGTAGATAATTGGCGTATCCTCTATACGTTCCATATCAACGACAAGGCAGTCCTGAAGGGCAATATATGGATATAGAGCATCCTCAATATATGTCCTTAATTTTAATGCCTGCCTGTGCAGTAGTTCCACATCATACAGTTTTGATAAGGTATAGCTCATTTCTTTGAGCATTCCGGATGCTGTAATGGCCTGTTGGATAACAGAAATCTGTTCTTCCAAAGATACATCCGGATTTATCATAAGCTTTGATAAGGTAATTTCTTTTACAAAAGCTGTCGCTGTATCACCAATCTGTTTTTTTAGGGTTTCATAAGGAACCCGATACTGTGTCTGTAAAATTTCAAGTGAAACGTATTCCCGGTTTTTCTTTAAAGTTGAAAGCAATTCACAAAGGCTGCTTCCCAATTCATATATGTTATTCAAGCACACATCACTTCCGATACGGTTACTGGTGTAAGAACCAAATGGTAAATAGTATTTTCCGTTTCAAAAACGATACTGTCCTTAGATACTTCCAGGATCGATAAGATAAGAGAAGTCAGGATAGAGGAACCATTGATTCCGGAAATGATACCACGTTCTCCAACCCGAAGCGGAGAATAAAACCGTCCGCAGAGTGTTGTTACTTTTTTATCTTTTATATAGTGCTTTTGATTTGTCATAATGGTCACACTCCTTTTGTCTTGCCATAGAAAAGCTGTTTTTCTTATGGCTCATTTTTATGTAACAGGGTAACTCAAACGAAAATATCCTTTCGATACAGGTATATATTCGTCTGGGTGTTCATATAAGGTAGCCCGGATACGTTCCTGGTAATGTGGGTTCTTTTTTGCTTTTGGATGTTCCTCTAATAAATCATACAGGTCTTTTAAAGCACCTCTTCCTCCTATACTCTCCAATGTCATTCGGATCAGATGATGCCAGGTCAGTGCGAGAATATCTGTATTTTGTACAGAAAACACACCTTCTTGGCGGATGCTGAAGGGAATAATGAAAGAATCTGTTTTTTTCAGCAACAAAGCATATTCCGTTACAATGGGAATGAAAGGCTTTTTATACGTCCGATTGTCGGAAACACAGTTAAACTGTCCCTTTACCAGAAAGGATTCAAAATTACCCATCCGCATTAAATCATTCTGCATACTATAGAACTTACCATGGAGCCGGATATCACCTACCAGTATGGCGAGCCTGCCACCTTTTCGAAGTGCCAGGAAAAACTTTCGGATACAGTGATTTAGTTTTTCCAAAAAGTCCGTATAGTTTTCACAACGGGATAGGTCGTCCGGGTGAGGTTTTCCCCAGATATTTCCGGAATACTGGATCATATTATGGTAAGGTGGATGGAAGAAGATGAGATCAGCGGAATCCTCCACTTCATCTTTTAGAGCATTCCAGTTACCTTTTCCATAAGCAGGTGCCGGGTTTAGATCATAGAGAAGGGAGCGTACCTGATAACGGTCAGCAGCCGCCTTTGAAGTCCCGGAGCCACTCATAGGATCTAAGAGGGTAAAGGTGCTGGTATCTTTTCCGTAATATCGTTTATCATCCAGACAATAGCGTAGAAGTGCTGCAACCACTTCTGGGGAGCAGTTACCACGCCATCGGTTGTTACCGCCTTCTCCTCGTTCTGGGTATGCCATGAAAGAAGTCAGTTCCTTTCCTACACGTTTTCGCAATCCTTCCGTTCCAAGCATGTCAGCGACAGTACGCCATTGGGGACCAAATTCAGCTTCTAATAATTGTGCTGCTCGATGTAGCAGTAAGTCATTCATTTTATATCACCGTCCTTTCATAATTCTGTTGAAGGTAGCGGGAAATCGCCGCTGCAGTCATTTTTGCACAGCCTAAATCCATTTCGCTGAAAGGCTGTTGATTTTTTGAACATAGTAAAAGTCCCAAAGGTTCTCCTGATTCCTCTTTTTTTGAAATAGGAAAAAAGGCTGATATGGGATAGTTTCCTGTCATAGTAGGGTATATGCGTTCCTTATCAGAGAATAATTTCATTTTTCCCTGTTGCAGAAGCCTTTGAATACTTTCTGTTACAGGCATATTAAGTGCTGTATGATAATTCTTGGAAGCAAGGATTTTGGAAGTATTACATAAAAGTATCCGGCAAGGGACATTGCTATGTAAAATATCCAGAAAACTGTCTAACCGGATATCCATAGGGATATGGGGATCGCATTTACGAAGACAGATGTTGCGTGTATCAGCTTCCAGCATCAATACATCACCTGTATGAAGATGTAGGGCTTTTCTTACTTTGGCAGGAATAATGATCCGCCCTTGTTGGTCAATATTTAGCGTTGTGGCATAATCCATAGAAATCTCCTTTCCTTTATAAAAAGAAGCAGTCTTTTCGGCTGCTTCTTTGATGAAATTCTTTAAGCGACATACATACCATTCAGATATTGCTCTTGTGGCTGTCCCTGCATATAGGAAGCCATTTCATCTGGCCGTGGCTGTATATTTTGTGCCATTCTTGCTTCCTGTTGCTTTTTAAGCTGCTCTTTGCCGTTTTGAATCAGGAAGGATGCAACATAGGCTTCCCAATTCACGATATAGGAATCAGCACGTTTTAACAGCATATAAAAATCCATATCTGTCAATTGGATAAAAGCACTTTTTTCAGTTACGAAACTTTGAGCCTGCATATAAGTGCCGCCGTTACGATTTTCTTTCTTAATACCTTTTCCGTTATTGATTTGAATTCGCCATGGACTGGTCAGTATTTCCTGCTGGTTGTTATATACGTGGCGGGAAATAAAAAACTGTTGTGCAGTAGAATAGCCATTGCCATCCGGTGCACCAAATATTTTACTTTGTGACCACTCAAATTCGGGAAAGCCAGCGGTGACTCTGGACAGCAGAAATTGAATTTGTTCGGGTGCCAGATGAAAGCGGGTGATAATATTTTTATCACCAGTACCACTAGAGTAATCCTGTATGGAGATTCCAATAAGGGAGTGAACTTTATGACCATTTTCTTCAAATTCTCCTTTTGCATGAAGCTGTGCATAGCTGTTATAACTTGTGTAGCGGAGACGGTCATACAGTGCAATTAATTTTTTACTGGTCTGTACTTTGCATATCTGATCTGTAATTGAGTTTTGATATTTTTCACTCATGTATGTTTTCCTTCCTTCTATTTTAAATATTGCTTTACAAGCTGTGTCATATTTTTTGGTAAATCTTCTAGTTTGGTAATATCTAAAAAACCATCCTGATAGATTCTACGGATGTTTTCTTTGTCATCACCAATTGCTGCAGCAAAGAGCACAATGCCACGTTTACGATATTCATTCTTGATACCACGAAGATCTGCTTCTGCTTCCGTACCACTGTACCCACAGTCTGCGGGCTGTCCATCAGAGATTATGATGAGGAGTTTTTGGGATTCCGGACGTTTTGCCAGGTGTTCCGCCACATAACGAAGTGCAGCTCCATCCCGGTTGCCATTACGGGCAGACATATCCATCAGCCGGTAACGGTCAGAGGCATCCAAAGAATCAAATTCAGCATAGGAATATAAAGCAACACCCTTGGAATCTGTAGAATGCCCATAAATAGTAATGGGAATTCCAAGACTCGTACAGAAATCATACAGCACGATTGCGGTCTTTCGAGCATGGGTAATACGGTCTCCCCAACTCATAGAACCACTTTCATCAACCAAAAGTCCTACGGAAAGTTTTTGTTCTTCATCCGGAAGCCTGGTTCTGGTAAAGATACCGCCGTCCTTTCGGTGTAAAGCCCGCATATCCAGCCTTTTACCAAATAACAGATTTTTTTGTTTCCCGCCTTCTGCCTCTTCTTTTAATAAAGGAAGAATGGAACTTTGCAGCCGTTTGGAGGTTCGCAAAAGAGGGGAAGCAACTGTTTGATAAGATTTGATAAAAAAGTCGGAAACTGGATTGATGCGGTGGATTGTTACATGGATGCCTGCATGGGCATTTCCGTAATGTATTTCATCCGCCGATTTTTGCAAGTCTTCTGTCAATTCCTGTTCATAATCACTTTGGGCTTTTTCTGTGGCAACATCATTTAGGATGCGTGCAAGATCATTCGCTGCATCTTCATATCCGGAACCGGCATACTGTGATGCGTATGTGATTCCTGGATTATTTCCGTCTAATATTGCTGTAGTCTTTGCAAGCTCAATTCTGCCCCCTTCTTCCTGCAGTACCTTTTCTGCCTGGGTGATTATATCCTGTCTGTAATTTGGATCAAGACCAGATAAGTCACAAGCCATAGGGGTTTTTGATTTTCCTGTAGGACCTGGAATGTTTTTGGGGATTCCTCCGTTTTTTCCGATTGGAAGAGGAGCTCCGCTACTTGATTCTTTCCGTAGCAGCTCTTCCAGTGCATCCCCAACCTGGGTACTATCCTGTTTTTTTAAAGACTCTCTGGTTTGTTCTACCATAGGTTGAATGTGATTCCAGCAGATTATTAGAAGATAGTTGGAAGCACGGAAGCGTTCTTTCCCCTGCGAGGCAATTAAAGCATCGTCAATATAATCCATGCAGTCTGAAAGGGTGTCTGTGTATTCTCCAGAATAATTCGTGCGGTTATTTATATTACCAGTCCGGCAATAGGACAAAATTAAATTACTCATGATGGAAAACGGCTGATAGCCACAATCAATCTGTTCCTGTACGGAAGGGATCAATTCAGACATCCGCAGATTGTTGAGCTGTATTCCCTGTTTAAAAGTTCCGGGATATTCTTCGCACATCCGGGCTTCAATGTAGATGTCCTCCAATATATTATTAAACTGTGCAGCACAGCGGGATAAGGTCAGACACGTTGCTTTGTCTTTTCCTTCCATAGCATCTAAGATGTCCTGCAGATTTGCATCATATCCAGAAGGCAGATGGTCTGGTGTTTCTGGATAGAAGGAACCATTTTCCATATTGGTCAGATAAAGCTGAAGCGATGCAAAATCAGAGTAACGCAGATGTCCGATTTCGTGTCCGGTTAGACCAGTCAGGCTTTGTGACCGTAGAAATCGGGAAGGAAAGCTTTGGGTTATCGAATTTGCAGCGTTACAGTGAATTTTATAATTATCTGTATAAGCGATATCTGCATTTTCAGAACTGTCCCATTCCATAAGTACTTGAAGTCCATAGCGAGAACGGCCAGTAGCCGCTTTCGCCAGGGATGTTTGATATTTCTGGAAAGCTGATGAGAGAAAGAGTTCTTCATCAGTGATTTTTGATTCGGTATCCCGGATCATTCTTTTTAAAGCTTTTTGAGTGTTATTCAATTTCTTCACCTTTCTTTCTTTTTCATATTTTTGGTTAGAAGGTCTTCCACTGTACAGCCGTAATACTGGGCTAACCGGAAAACAGCGTAGGCAGGTGGAACCGTATACCCATTTTCGTAGTTCATAATTGTTTTTTCCGGTAGATGCAGAAGTCTTGCTACGGCTTTCTGAGAGAGCTTCGTCTGCTTGGATTTTCTTAAATAAACGAGATTCTCTGCCAGAGTTTTGCGTAGTTCGGCTTCCGTATAGAAGGTGTTCTTTGACAGTTTCTTATGATGCAAGGACGGTATCCAAGCAGGAGCTTTCAATTTCCATACGGCTTTCAGAATCCGCAGTTACGGAAGATAAAATGGTATAATGAGCAGCTTCCTGTATATCGCCGCATACCATAAAAGACTGAACCCAGGCAATCAATTCCCGGACTCCACAGCAGCCATCTGTTATCAGGTTATCCTGGCAGTACTGTGCGATGGAGCGTACAATCTGTGTCATGGTACGTACTGATTTTTTATCGGAACATCCGGTAATAGCAAGAACACGCTCTGCCATAGTCTCTTCATCCGGTTCATCCATATCTATGACCATATTCATTCTTGAAATGACGGACTGGTTCATGGGACGACAGCCGGCATAGTCATGATTGGTTGTGACTACAATGGTAGTATCCGGATGCCGATGAATGACTTCTCCGTTTGGCAGAAACACACTGTTACAACGGTCCAACAGGGAATTAAGTCCTACCAGTACACCAGGATTGGCAATCACCGTGGGCTCCTGTATTTCTACCAGATAGCCGTTGCGGATGGCTTCAACCAGTGGTGTATCCACATAGCGGAACTGTTGGCTGTTGGAGGCAGCAGCTTGTTTCTGTTTCATTTCCTCAGAAATATGATGGATCAATTCTTCATAAACGGTATTTTCTGATACTTTTTCATCATAAGTACCCGTTAATTTTTCATAGGCAGTAGCCGGATCAAGGGTGATGTCTTGAAAAGAGGGCAGTTCCCCTACCAAAGAAAGCTGTTTTTCATCTACATCAGGTAAAATCTGTCCAAGAAGGTCAAAGATTTCGGTATTTGCCGAGCAGGTGATGCATCGGTAAGGCAGGTGAAGTCCTGCAGCAATGGCTTTGGCACCTTCGGTCTTTCCCGTTCCAGCAGGACCACGGAGCATAAAATTCCGCATAGGCTGCTTGCTATCGGTTGTTAATTTGGCATGTTCGCATATTCTTTGGATTTCTTTTGGGATGACATACCAATCTTCGAGAACAGGAACGGTTGATTCTTCTTGGGGAGTCAATGTCCGAGAATTGGACAGGATGTATTTATCGACAAAATCTTCTTTGGGAATTGAAACGGCGGAAGATGTATAGTGAAGTCCACCTTTTAATACCTGAAAGGTACCCTGGATAATTTCCGTTGGTGCATAAACACCTTTTTGGATATTCAGTGGTGTAAGTCTTTGGATCACGCCATTTGCAGGAGTGTCAACTTTGACATTCCCGATAGGAAGGGAATCACCGTAACGGATCCTGCGGTAAACATTATCACAAAGAAGTGCAGCCGTTTCTGCCGCTTTGGGCAGGTCAGGAAAACCGTCATCACGGTGTTGCTTTAATTCCTGATATTTTTCATTGAATTCATCATCGGAAAGAAGTGCAGGCATTAAAGCAAAATAAAGAGCACTTCCAGAATCCTCATCTTTTTTAAACTGATATGGCTCTGGTTTACTGTCCAGATCCAAAGGTTTTTCATACTTTCCGGCTATAAATTTCCCAGTCATACGGTTGTAGACTACTACATGCAGCAACCCGGTACGGCTTGGATATTCTGCGATTGTAAAATTGTTTGCCTGGCTTCCAATGGCTCCGAGTTCTTCCTCTGCTTTTCCAGCAGGTGGATTTTCCAAATCCATATAAGTAAAAACTGCCTGCAAAGTAGCAGAATGCAGAGTGGCTTGCTTTCTTGGCTGAATACAGTATTTGGAAGAGACGCTCTTAAAAACAGCATCACGTCCGGAAAAGCAATCAAAAGGTTTTGGCAGTGGCCGTTCAAAAGCCCATTTTGGAAAAAAATTCACATTTGGCATAAGATTTCCTCCTATTCTTTCACCCAGGATAATTCGAGGGCTTGGTCTTTTTCTTTTGCGGTCAATTCATCTTTTTGGAAGATGGAAATGAGAACATCCCAATAGTTTCGTGGCGGGAAATAATCAAAACAATCCTTGATTTCCGCTGTATCCCCATTTTGGATGTAAATTTGTCCGTTTTCATTAATATAGAGTCTATGGTGTCCTTTCGCATGGAGCTGCCCGATAAGGTTCTCCAGCTTTTTCTTGCCGATTAAAGCATACCAGGATTCCGGATCAGCAAAAGGAACCACTTCCTCATCGGTAACTGCGACAGTCTTTTTAAGACTGGCAATGGTCAGCATTTGAAGTTCCAGATATCCGTATTGGTTCATACGTGCTTCCGCAAAGTTGTAGTTCTCTGTATGAAAGGTTCTAAGGCGTATGGGATTTCCGCAAAGGAGCTGCTTCATGGAGGGCGGCTTCTGGAATTCCCATGTTGCATTTGGAAATGCAGCTTGTAGTTTGTCGGTAATCTGATAGCTGATTTGTCTCCAAAGCAATTCTTCTGTTTCGGAAACTGGCTCAGATGATTTCAAAGAAGCCCAAGGGCTTGTTTTGCCCTGGCCTTTGAGTAGGTTTAGAGTCAGTTTATAGAGTCTTGGAAGCAGCGTGGAAAGGAATAGCAGCAGGATACCAAGGATTCCGATACTTGTGACTACATTACGATTACCATTTCCTGGTATGAATATAGTTGCAATTAATAAAATTATTGTAAGCATACTTAGAGCTTTAAGAAATTTCTTGTGTGCATTCACTTCATTTCCTCCATGTTTGTTTCAATAGAAAAGGAATTGCAGCAGACCAGTAGATACTGGAAAGTCGCAATTCCTTTCATTTAGGACTCTTTGATAATTTACAGGAATGGAAGCTGCTGTGGTGGTGTGTTTTCCGGAATATTGGTAAATCCATCACCGGACATATTGCCAGCCGTAAATCCCTGTGGTGCATAAGCCGATCCCCCTGCCGGAGCATAAGACATCTGTTGTGCGGCTTGTGGCATCATATTGTTATTGGCTGGCATTGTGCCAGCAGGCATGGCACCAGAAGGATTCATTCCCATTGCTGGGTTCCCATTATAAGTAGCACCGTTTGCTGGTACTGGTGGAACATTCGGATTTCCGACCATTGGATTACCCGGTACAGGTGTTGCTGCATTGGTATCATTACGATTCGCAGGTAAGAACTGCCAGTCCTTTACCATGATTTGCGGCGTGATAGCTGCTTGACCTGCATTATTGCCTTTCTGGTGAATATACGGATGAAGTTCCAAATCTCCGTAGACCATAAGACACGTTGATTTTTTGACACCGGCTTTTATCAGTCGATCTGCAAGAAACTTGTTGCAGTAACACTGATAGAAGATGGGTTCATCCTTTCCGTTTTGACCTCTCTGGTTGGTAGCAAGCCCCAGACTGATGTATTCAGTTCCAGAGTTCTTTGCTTGTTGCAGAACCGGATCGGCAGTTACCCTTCCTGTTACAATGATAATAGATGACATAAAAATTCTCCTTTCTGCCCTTTGGGCGATAAAATAGTGATAAATAAAAAAAGTGCCATTATAGCACCGTATAAAACGGCATTATAATGACACGATTTTCCAACTTAAACTGCATGTGTTCTGGAAATGGTATCCAGATGCCCTATAAAGGGATAACACAAAACTTAAATACAATATCATAGTAACACAAGATGTAGAGTAGGTCAATAATAAAAATACAGTATATTGGGTTACGCTGAAAGAAAATACATGAGGGGAGACTCCACGAAAATTTGTGTATCTCCCCTGCTTCTTTTATGCGTCTTTTTTATTAGGACAGTTTTTGGTGTCTGTTTTCGGCTTCATAGACCAAAATAGGACGTTCATAAGAATTACAATTAGTAATACAGCAGCTAAAGCCACCCAGAATCCTATGTTCAGACCAAGCCATTCTGTAGTTCCAAAAAGCGTCATCCAAAGTTCTTTCCAGTTCATTGTTGCACCTCCTTAAAGCAATTCGCCAAAATGACGGACATAAGCCTTTTTCAAGCTTGTTGCTAAAACCATATACAATAGGATACACGGAAGCAGATATGCAAAGTATGCTGCTGGCAGTGCCACAAACCCAAGAAGTTTTCCAAATATCGTAAATGGTATGACGGTTAGAATCGTAATCCCTGTCATTGTAAGGAATGTCACAGGAGCAGATGCCCGGCTCTGGATAAATGGGAGCTTCGGTGTACGGATCATGTGGATCACTAATGTCTGGCTCCACATAGATTCTACAAACCAGCCAGCCTGGAACATTCCGATATACTGTGTCTGCATCGCCGTCAGCTCTGTTCCGCTAAAATGAGCCGGCAGGTCATTGAACAGGATACCCTTGGATACAAAGAATGGGCAGAATACAAAGTACATGAAAATGTATGTGGTAAAATCAAAGATGGAGCTGGTTGGTCCGATCCAGATCATAAAACTGCCTACACTGGAGGCATCCCATTTTCGTGGTTTGGCAATAAACTCTTCATCTACATTGTCCCATGGGATTGCTGTACAGGACAGGTCGTAGATCAGGTTCAGGAAAATCAAATGTACACTTTCCATTGGCAGGAATGGTAAAAGAGCCGATGCAGCTAGTACGGAAAACATATTTCCAAAATTGGAGGAAGCCGTCATTTTGATGTATTTGATCATGTTGGCATAGGTTTTCCGACCTTCAATGATGCCCTGCTCCAAAACCATCAGATCTTTTTCTAAAAGAATGATGTCTGCCGATTCTTTTGCCACGTCTACCGCTGTATCTACAGAGATGCCGATGTCTGCTGATTTCATGGCAGCAGCATCATTGATTCCATCACCCATAAATCCAACGGTATGACCATTCTCACGAAGAACAGAAACAATACGGGCTTTCTGCTCTGGTGTCAGTTTCGCAAAGACATCGGTGGTTTCTGCCACTCTGGCAAGTTCAGCATCACTCATATGTTCCAGATCAGAACCCAGGAGCATATTGCGAACCTTCAGCCCGACCTGTTTACAGATGGTTCGGGTTACTTTTTCATTATCACCTGTGAGGATTTTGGTAAGGACCCCATGGTTTTTCAATGCCTGGATAGCATCGGCAGTAGACTCTTTTGGTGGATCTAAAAATGCCAGATAACCAATCAGCACCATATCGCATTCATCTTTAACACCAAAAGCTCCTACTGGAGATGGGTTGCTCTTTTGGGCGATAGCCAAAACACGAAAGCCTTTTTCATTTAATCTATCTACAGTTTTCAAAATCCGGCTCCGCACTTCATCACGCAGAGGTTGTACATGCCCGTCACATTCTGCAAAGCTACAGATCGAAAGCATTTCTTCCACAGCACCTTTTGTTACCATCTGTGTCTTTCCGTTTTTATCCTGTACCACAGTGGATAAACGGCGGCGTTTAAAGTCAAAGGGAATCTCATCCACCTTGATGTAGGTTTCGGACAGGTCAATCAGACGTTTATCTGCCGCTTCCATCTCCTCTGTTTTATGGATAATAGCCAGATCCATGAGATTTTTATATCCTGTCTGAAAATAACTGTTCAGATAGGCATGTCGAAGGACTCTGGTATCATCTTCTCCATTTACATTGAGATGATATTCCAATACCACCTTGTCCTGTGTCAGTGTCCCTGTCTTGTCTGTGCAGAGGATGTCCATAGCACCAAAATTCTGAATGGAATTGAGGTTTTTTACAATGGTTTGTTTTTTACTCATGGAAACAGCGCCTTTTGCAAGACAGGTGGTTACAATCATCGGAAGCATTTCCGGTGTGAGTCCCACTGCAATGGAAATCCCAAATAGGAAAGCCTCCAGCCAATCACCCTTTGTAATGCCATTCACAAAGAATACCAGCGGAACCATCACCAGCATAAAACGGATCAGTACCCATGACACAGCATTGACACCTTTCGTAAAACTGGTTTCCACAGCTTCTCCGGCAACAGCAGCGGCCATAGAGCCAAACAGCGTATGATCACCGACACAGATAACGACAGCCGTTGCACTTCCGGAGATTACATTACTGCCCATAAATGCAATATTGGTATAATCCGTCACACTGTCCTTATGTGAGCTTGGGCTTACATGAGGGAGCTTTTCAACCGGTTCACTTTCTCCGGTAAGGCTTGCCTGGCTGACAAATAGATCTTTTGCATCCAGGATACGGACATCTGCCGGAATCATGTCCCCAGCAGATAAATGGACAATATCACCAACCACCAAGTCATCCATAGGTATCTCTGTTTTTTCCTGTCCTATGCGGGTGACGGTACAGGTGGTTGTGATCATTGCAAGCAGCTTTTCCGCCGCATTTCCGCTGCGGGATTCCTGCACAAAGCGAAGGGTACCGGAAATAAATACCATAGTTAAAATGATAACGACTGTCAAAAAATCAAAGTCCTCCGGTACGCTTCCAAAGAGTGAAAAATACGGGAAAATCATATCCGTAATCGTGGAAACAAACGCAAGGCAAAACAAAATAGCAGTAAAAGGGTTGATAAATGCACCCGCCACACGTTTTGCCAGGGATTTCTTTTTTTCGTGGGTGACTTTGTTCGTACCGTATTTGGAACGGTTTACGGATACGGTATCTGCTTCCAACCCCCTAAGTGTGGTATGAAAGATTTTTAAAACCTCTTTTACCGGGTTGGTTGCTGCAGATTGGATGCGACGGTTCTGTTCGTCACGGATGACTGCCTTTTCTACAGTCTGGCGAACAGCCATACGATTTTCTTTTTTGTTCATTGGTCTTACCTCCTTGAATTTTTGTAGGGGCAAGGAAGATGATATGAGGGACACGGAATCTGTGGACACTCATACAATTTTCTCTGCCTTCGTGGACTGCCTTCAGAGTCCATGTCTTTCACCTCACAATCTTTAAAAGCTATCTATGTAAAAACCGCAATGGGAATTACGGTCTGCGGTATCGGTTGCTCTTTTCGATATACCAAACATCTAAGCCGGCAAGTATCATCCATGCAATCATTGCAGATACAAACCAGTGGTTTGAAAATAAGGGCAAAAATCCTTTTACCAGAAAGATGATACCGTTTAAGGTAATGATTCCTCCGATATTACGGCAAAGAGGGACAATTCGAAGTTTATCCTTCTCTTTTTGCGGCATATTTTTCCATAGGGAAAGATGGAGGTAGCCTTTTCCAAAGGCAAACCAAAGACCGGCAAAGGTAAATAGGAATCCAAAAAAAATGCAGGTAAAGTCCATTGTCTGATCCTCCTTTTAGTGATAGAAGCGGTTGCTTCGTTTTGTCAGTTTCAAAAGTTTGGTGATAAGTACAATCATGGTGGTAGCAAGAATAACCCAGACCACAGCACTTACCTGATACCAAAACTGAAAGATAATCATTCTATATCCAGAGAAATGCCAGCCCAGATAGCTGCATAGGATTGTAAATATGGGGTAGGGAGCAAAAAGGATTGCCCCTTTCAAATCTTTTCGTTTCAATTGCAACACCTCCCAATTAGCACGAATCACTACCATATTTTTATATACTTTCTTTGACCACGAAAAGTATATAAAAAACAGCAGGGGAATCCTATGGCTAAAGTCTTGCGATTTTCTTGCGATTTGGCAAGAAAATAGACGGGCTGAAACTAAAATGGTCTCAGTCCGCCTTTCTTATAACTCATCATTAAATTTGTAACCAATCCCCCAGATTGTTAAAATGTATGTGGGAGAATCCGGGGCAGGTTCAATCTTTTTTCGCAGTTTCCGGATAAAAGCCATGATGTTACTGTTATCCAGAAGATAATCTTCCTCCCATACTGCACGGTAAATCTGTTCTTTTGTAAATACTTCTCCACGATTCTTAGCAAGAAAATATAAAATATCGAATTCCTTTGGTGTCAGGCTGATTTCAGAACCTTTCATCAGGACTTTCCGGCTCCTTGGATGAATTTCCAGATCACCGATCAGAAGTTCATCCGAGTGTACACCAATAGCCACCTCTGTATCTTCTAAGGCTCCTAATAACAGCGAGGATACTTCACCGCTTATCATGTCCTGAATACCGGAAATCAACTCTTTTGTATAAGCACTTTCCGGCGGTTCCCTTAATAATTTTTCCAAGAGCCAGATTTCAAGGGCATGATCCATGGGAATATAACTGATATTCTTTTTCATCATGAACGCCTCCTTTAAATTAACTCTTGATATTTATTCTTATAAAAATATTTGGTTACGGAACTCAGCAGCATATAGAAAAATGCCACAAGCAGCAAAAAGGCAAAATACCAAAGCGGTAATTTTGTCAGTCCAAACAGTGATGCCCCGCTGGTAAACGTAAGGGCTGTAAAAGCAAGAATCCCTACCAGAGTGATGGAGATGACCGGTGCAGATGCCCTGCTTTGAAGAAACGGGATTTTAGCGGTACGCAGGAAATGCAGGATCAAAACCTGTGTCCACATGGACTCCAAAAACCAGCCTGTCTGGAATAAAGCAGCGTACTGAAGCTTCAGGGAAGGATCGGTAAGCTGCAGGTAAGTTGCCCCTCCGCATAGTGCAGGGCATAGGAAATAGTATAAAAACAGGAAAGTCATAATATCAAACAGGGAACTGATCGGTCCGAAAGAAAGCATAAACTGCTTCAGTGTCTTGCCGGACCAGTCTCTTGGGGACAGTATTTCTTCCTCATCTACATTGTCCCAGGGAAGTACGATACACAGCGTATCATATAACAGATTCAGAAGCAGGATCTGGATGGAGGTCATAGGAAGAAACGGTAAAAATGCACTGGCACAAATGATGGAAAAAATATTTCCAAAGTTGGAACTTGCAGTGATTCTAATATACTTCAGCATATTGGTAAAAGTCTTTCGCCCTTCCAGGACACCCTGCTCCAATACATTTAAGTCTTTTTGCAGAAGTACAACGTCAGCGGCATCTTTTGCAGCATCCACTGCTGTATCTACAGAAATCCCCACATTTGCCTCATTCAGTGCCGGGATGTCGTTGACCCCATCCCCAAGAAAGCCAACGGTATGACCATTCTCTTTGAGTGCAGAAACCAGACGCACTTTCTGACCGGGAGTAAGCTCTGCAAAAACATGGATTTCTTCTACCACCTTTTTTAGTTCACAGTCTGTCATTTCATCCAGTTGGGTGCCGGTCAGGATATGTTCCGCAGAGATTCCAACCCGGCGGCAGACGGAGAGTGCAATGGCTGCCTGGTCTCCGGTCAGGATCTTCGGGATTACTTTTAATCTCTTCAGTGCTGTTACGGATTCGCTTGCCGTCTGTTTTGGGGCATCAAAGAAAGACAGATAACCAACCAAAGTCATATCCTTTTCATCGTCAGGTGTGATTTCCTTTCGTGTTCCCACATTTTTCCGAGCCACAGCAATAACCTTCATCCCATCCTGCAGCATTTCCCCTACCACAGAAAATACGCTTTGTCTGGCATCTTTCTCCATAGGAAGTCGTGTTCCACGATATTCTACATGACTGCATCGGGAAAGGATGTGTGCAATATCCCCTTTCATAATCAGATGGCTGTTTCCGGTACTGTCCTGCACAAGGGTACTGACAAACTTACGGGTATAGTCAAAGGGAATTTCATCTTTCTTCTGATATTCTGTTAGAAGCTTGGCATAATGGATTTCCCTGCCTGGCATGGATTTACAGGCAAGAATGGCATTGTCAATGGGATTACGGACGCCGGAATGATAGGAACTGTTCAGATAAGCCAGATCCAGGACCTCTGTATTTTCATTGCCCAGGATATCCATATAATATTCCAGCAGGATACTTTCATTGGTCAGTGTTCCTGTTTTATCCATACAAAGCACATCCATGCTTCCAAAGCTCTGCATGGCGTTCAGATCTTTGATGATGGTCTGTTTTTTACCCATAGCAAGGCTTCCTTTTGCAAGGCAGGCAGTGATGACCATGGGGAGCATTTCCGGCATCAGCCCTACCGCTACAGACAGTGCGAATGCAAAGGATTCCAGCCACTTTCCACCTGTGATTCCCAATATAAGAAATACAATGGGAACCAGAACTGCCATAAACCGGATCATGACCCAGGCAATGGAATTGGCTCCTTTTTGAAAAGCATTTTTATCTTCGGAATCCGGTTTGGTAAATCCTCCGTACAGCGTATCCGTTCCTACAGCCAGCACAATGCCTTCCCCTTTTCCGCTGATAACTGTGGTCGCCATAAACGCAAGATTTTCCAATTGTGTTATGGGTTCCTGCTCTTTGTAACAAAGTGTACGGCAGCTTTTTTCCAAAATGGCGCTTTCTCCAGTGATAGCGGCCTGGGAAATGAATAAATCGGTTACCTTTGTCAGCCGGATGTCCGCTGGAACACGATCACCAGCAGAAAACAGAACCAGATCTCCTACCACTAATTCTTCACCGGGGATTTCTCTTAGTTCTCCATTTCGTCTTACGGTAACCTTTTCGTGAATTAAACGGTCAAGCTGTGCAGCGGTGCTTTTCGCCCGCAGCTCCTGAATTAAACGGATGATACCGCTGATTACGATCATGGAAAAAATGATAAGGGCAGTAGTAGCGTTCCGTGTAAAATTAGAGGCCATAAAAACATCCGTAACGAGAGAAACAATACCTAAAATAAATAGAATCACATGAAATGGATTAATAAACGCTCGCCGCAATCGCTGGATGGTAGTATCCGTTTTACGTTCCTGAAAACTGTTTTTACCATACTTTTCCCGCATTGCATCCACCTGTTCTTTGGATAGCCCAAGGGCAGATGTACCAAGATCCCGGCAGATTTCTGGCGGCTTACAGTAAGCGTACTTTTTGATACGGCTGTCAAATAGTGTTGTTTTCGACAAAAATAGGTTCCTCCTTTCGTAGTATGAGTAAGAACATTTTAACATAGAGTTGTGAAAATAACAGATTTATATTCTTGCTTTTTTCTTGCGATTCAATGGAGGGATTTATCCTAAACGCTATGACCTTTTCAGAGCAGGTAAAATGTGGTAGAATGAGGAAAAATTATTAGGAGGATGCATTATGGCAAGACGAAAAAAACTGGAAAACACATCTTTGGAAGAGCAACTGGAGTATGTGGAACAGGAGATTCGTACAAAAGAGTCCGATTTAAAGGAACTGCGTCTGAAAGCAAAAGAAATTCGAAAAAAGATAGAAGAGAAGCAGAAAGATGAGCTGTTTAAGGCTTTGGTAGCATCTGGGAAAACCATTGATGAAGTTATGAGATTTATAAAGGCAACAGGAAAAGACGATACGGAAATGAATCATTAAACTCTAAAACAAAGGTCGTTTATCATTTTATGATAAAACCACCTTTGTTTTTAAATGGACATTGTTTCGTTATTCCGGAATTCAGACGGTGGAATCCCGGTCTGCTTTTTAAATAACCTACTGAAATATAGAGGGTTGTCATACCCAACAATTGCCGCTACCTCAGAAACAGAGTAGGTAGTAGTTCTGAACAGGGTTTTGGCATTCGTGATTCGCAGATTTAAGATATACTGCATGGGAGTTAATCCATTGTAGCGTTTGAAACTGCGGATAAACCAACAGGTGCTTAAGTGTTTAGATATGGCATATTCCTCAATGGAAATATCTTCAGTAAAATGCTCGCTGAAATACTGTGTGGCTTCTTCCATTTCTTTTTGTAAGATCCGGTTTTGGGAGGAAGCTCCGCTAGGAGTCTGGCGGCTGATCAGAAGGAACAGCTCCCTAAGCAGGAGGGATAAGTATTCTTCATAATGGGGACGGGTAAGCTGGAGCTCCTGGATCATTTTCCGGAAAAGCTGGTGGTATTCGGTAGAGTTTCCGGTTTGCATAATCTGCCCGGACTCAAACAAATGGTATTCTTTTAATATATTCTTTACATTATTACCGGTAAAATGAACCCAGTAAACTTCTGTCTGGTCTGCCCCATAATAAACATATCTTTGCATTTCCCGTGGCTTGTACAAAATCATATGTCCGGCTTCGATAATCTCTTCCTTGCCATTCAAATAGAAATGACCTTTCCCTGCAGCAATATAAAGCAATTGATAGTCAATCCTTCCCCGGGGGCGGTACGTGGGAAGCTTGGGCTGGTGGATCAGCCGATATGTCCCACAGCTTCCAACTACTAATGGTTTGCTCTTATCTTTAAAATCCAATAATGAATTATGAAGATAGCCAGAATTGATATACATGATGCATCTCGCACCTCCTTTAATAAGTAGGCTTTTGTTAAAGATAGTGTATCATTTCGTGTATATTTTGTCCAATAGAGTTTATGGATGGAATAGGAAAAAAGGAGTAAAATAGGTAGTGTAACAGGGAAATAAGGGAAAAGCAAAGAGGAGAGTTTTAAATGAAGAAAACAATTTTGGTATGGGCAACCGTTATGGCTGCCGGTATGTTGGCACTGTCTGGATGTGGGAAGAAAGAAACCGGACAGGCAGGAGAATATACAAACCTGGCAGATAAAGAGTCCAGAAAAGCCGTTGTGGGAGAACTGGAGGCATGCGGTGTAACAAAAGAACAGACTGCCACATTGGAAAAATGGGAAGAGGATTATCACGAGATAACCGCTAAGTCATACTCATATCCAAAAGGATTTACGGCTTTGCCGGAAAGCGGGATGGATTACAGCTCCATTCTGATGGATGATTCTGCTGATGCGTATTCGTATCTGCAGGCATCAAACTGTCGTCTGACCGCTTTTAATCTGATCAAGAACCAGTTGACAACAGCTGGAACCGGGAATGATACGGACTTGTGGCTGATGTTTGATATTGAGGCTATTGATACTATGCCGGAATATCAGTTGACAAAAGAGGAACGTGCAGATTTTCTGACACTTTTTAACCAAGTGTCTGTGGAAGGAACCAAAACTTTAGAAGAGCATGAGGAAAAAATCCAGGAGGCATGGAACGAACGGGATATTCAGATCCGTGGAGATAAGCTTTCTCTGATCAGTGTGTATCTGCACGCACCGGAGGATCAGGCACGTTTTGTAGGGCATACAGGTGTCCTGGCAGAAACAAAAGAAGGTCTGCTTTTTGTAGAAAAGTATAGTGCTCTTGCTCCTTTCCAGGCAACCTATTTTAAGGATCGGGCAGAACTAAAAGACTATCTGCTGGCAAGACCGGATTTGTATGGAGATGAAACAGAACTGGATCCCATTGTTATGGAAAATGGAACGGTAATGAGATAAAAGAAGAACAAACAGGTGATCATAAGACCGATGTATCTGGAATATTTCAGGTATGCCGGTCTTTTATTTTGTACGCAACCGGTGAGGACTTTAGCAACTGTATCATTTCGTGCATGTTTTGTCCAATAGAGTTTATGGACGAATCATGTAAAAAGAGCGTAAAATAAGGATAAAACAAAGGAAAAATCATAAAAATAAAGGGGGAAAATATTGTGATCGTGCCAAGACATTACGAGGACTTAAAAATAATGCATGAAAACACCATGCCTTGCAGAGCTTATTATATACCGGCTTCCCATGAGATGGGAGCACTGGTAGAGAACCGTTTTTCTTCAGACCGAATAATCTGTCTGAACGGGACGTGGGAATTTCAATATTTTAAAAGTATCTACGATCTGCAGGAAAAATTTTATGAACAAGGATATGACTGCAGCAACTTTACACAGGTAGAGGTGCCGGGAGTATGGCAGAATTATGGGTATGACAGCCATCAGTATACCAACGTGAGATATCCGATTCCTCTTGATCCACCGTATGTTCCACAGGAAAATCCATGCGGAGCTTATATCAGGAAGTTTATGTACCAAAAGCAGGAAAAGGCTCCGAAGGCATATTTGAATTTTGAAGGTGTGGATTCCTGTTTTTATGTCTGGGTAAATGGAACGTATGTGGGCTATAGCCAGGTTTCCCACGCTACAAGCGAATTTGATGTGACAGACGTTTTGGCAGATGGAGAAAACACCTTAGCGGTACTGGTTCTGAAATGGTGTGATGGGACCTATCTGGAAGATCAGGATAAATTCCGCATGAGTGGGATCTTCCGGGATGTATATCTTCTGAACCGTCCGGAAAACGTGGTCTATGACTACTTTACAACTACCGAAATCCAGGAGGAACAGGCAGTCATTACAGTACATGCCAATTACAGGGGAAAGGCAGTGCCAACGAAACTTACGTTGTATGATGCAGAACATAGGGAGGTTGCTTCTCAGGTATTTCAGGAAAATACAGATATTGCTTATACGCATAAAGCAGTATTTGTTGTAAAAGAACCAAATCTATGGAACCCGGAACAGCCGTATTTATATACCCTGGTTTTAGAAACAGAAGGGGAAGTGATCACAGACCGGATTGGAATCCGGGAAATCCGTGTAAAAGATGCTGTTCTCTATATAAATGGAACTGCCATCAAATTCAAAGGCGTGAACCGCCATGACTCCGATCCGGTGACGGGGTTTGTGATTGGACTGGAGCAGATGAAGAAGGATCTGCAGATGATGAAAGAAAGCAACTTCAATGCCGTCCGAAGCAGCCATTATCCCAATGTGCCTTATTTTTATCAGCTTTGTGATGAATATGGATTTTTTGTGATTGCAGAGGCGGATAATGAAAGTCATGGAACCCAGTCCCAGTATTTAAAAGATTCCAGCTGGGAAAATGTAAGCCGAAGATGGAATGAACGGATCTCGGATAACCCGGAATTTATCCCGGCAACTCTGGACCGTACAAAACTTTGTGTGCACAGGGAGAAGAACCGCCCTTGTATTGTAATCTGGTCCATGGGAAATGAATGTGGTTATGGCTGTACTTTTGAGGAAGCTTTAAAATGGACAAAAGGGTTTGATCCTACAAGGCTCACCTGTTATGAAAGCTCTTTTTATCGCAGCGACAGAAGAAAATATGATTACAGTAACATTGATATTTTCAGCCGGATGTACCCTTCCCTGGAAGAAATTCAGGAATATATGGACAAAAAACCGGACAAACCTCTCCTTCTGATCGAATACTGTCATGCCATGGGAAATGGACCGGGAGATTTAGAAGACTATTTTCAAATGATTTGTCAATATGATGTACTCTGCGGCGGCTTTGTATGGGAATGGTGCGATCATGCCATTTATCAGGGACAGGCTGCCAATGGAAGAGAAAAATACTTCTATGGCGGGGATTTTGGGGAAGAAGTCCACGATGGGAATTTCTGCATGGACGGGCTGGTATATCCGGATAGAACACCTCATACCGGGCTTTTGGAATACCAGAATGTATACCGCCCGGCAAGAGCCGCATCTTTCTGCCAAAAAACAGGGGAGCTGTGTCTGGAAAACTATATGAACTATGTGGATCTGAAGGATTATCTCTATCTGACCTGTGAAGTGACCTGTGACGGCAAGCTGTTGGAGACAAAACGGTTAGAACTTACAGAATCTATCCTGCCCAGGAAAAAGGGAACGGTACAGCTGCAGATCCATGTTCCTGATCGTGGAAAATGTTATTTGAAGGTCTGCTACCATTTGAAACAGGGGAATGTCCTTGCTGCAAAAGGAAGTATGCTTGGATTTGACGAAATCCTGTTAAAGAACACAGATGGAAGGAACCAGAAAGCAGTCGCTCTTTTGGAAAGCAGGGGAGAAACGAGAGGGGCACTGAAGGTTTCGGAGACAGAACGGTTTTTATTCATTCAGACAGAATACTTTTGCTATCAGTACAACAAACTCTCTGGTTTATTTGAGCAGATCAACCGGGCAGGGGAAGATCTGTTGGATGCACCAATGGAACTGAACATTTGGAGGGCACCTACGGATAATGACCGGAAGATCAAACAGGAATGGATGGATGCCGGATATGACCGGAGTAAGACCAGGGCTTATGATGTCCAGTGGGAACTGGAGGGGGAATGTGTCAGGATTTACAGTACCATGTCCATAGCAGCAGTGGCACTTCAGAAAGTTCTGGATATAGAAGCCGTATGGGAGATTTATGGGACAGGAGAAATAACTGTCAAAATGCAGGTGAAAAAGGATCGGGAATTTCCCCAGCTTCCCAGATTTGGCATCCGCATGTTTTTGAAGGGGGAATATGAAAACCTGAAATTTTATGGATTGGGACCGCACGAAAGTTACCGGGATAAATGCCGTTCCTGCAGCCATGGATTGTATGATACAACGGTAGAGGAACAGCAGGAAGATTATATCCGCCCGCAGGAGAATGGCAGCCATACAGATTGTGATTATCTGATGTTGGAAAAAGAGGATCAGACCCTTGCAGCCGTATCTTCCAGACCGTTTTCCTTCAATGTGTCTTATTACTCACAGGAAGAATTGACCAGAAAGGCACACAATTTTGAACTGGAAAAATCGGGAAGTACCATTGTCTGTCTGGATTATGCACAGAACGGCATCGGCTCCAACAGCTGCGGTCCGGAACTTCGCAAGGAGTACCGGTTAGAGGAAGAAACCTTTACATTTGCTATGAAGTTTTTATTTGGGAAGGAATGGTAGGAACACATGAATGAGAAAACGTATTTAAAATGGTATAACAAAGTTGGGTATGGCTCCGGGGATATTGCAGGAAATGTTGTGTATGCGTTCCTGTCCTCCTTTGTCATGATTTATCTGACCAATACGATAGGCTTAAATCCGGGGATCGTGGGAACCCTCATTGCAGTATCCAAGTTGTTTGACGGGGTTACGGATGTATTTTTTGGTTCCATGATCGACAAGACCAGGAGCAGGATGGGAAAAGCAAGACCCTGGATGCTCTATGGCTATATCGGCTGTGCCGTTACCTTAGTTGCGATCTTTGCGATTCCAACGAATCTGGGAGAGTTTGCACAGTACGCCTGGTTCTTTATTGCTTATACCCTGTTAAACGCTGTATTCTATACGGCAAATAATATTGCATATTCCGCACTGACAGCTCTGGTAACGAAAAACAGCAAGGAACGTGTACAGATGGGATCCTACCGGTTTATCTTTGCTTTTTCTACCAGCCTGTTGATTCAGTCTTTGACCATAGGTTTTGTAGAACGGATGGGAGGCGGAGCTGCTGGCTGGCGAACAGTTGCTATTATCTATGCGGTGATTGGACTGGTTGTGAATACTATTTCTGTACTTTCTGTAAAGGAATTACCGGAAGAAGAGTTAAATGACGGGAAACAATCCGAAGAGGATGAAAAATATTCCCTTCTGGATGCTGCAAAGCTGTTATTTACCAATAAATACTATGTTATGATCTGTGCTACCTACATCCTTCAGCAGATTTATACCGCTATGCTGAATATGGGTATTTACTATATGACGTATATCCTGTTCAATGAAAAACTGTATGGTGTATTTTCCTGGGCAATCAATATTCCTTTGATTATTGCTCTGCTCATTACACCAATGCTGGTGGAAAAATGGAAAGGAATGTATAAACTGAACCTGACGGGATATGTGATTGGAACGGTTGGACGTGCGCTGGTGATTGTAGCCGGTTATCTGGGAAGTGTTCCCCTGATGCTTTTGTTTACCGGTATTGCAGCCTTTGGTATGGGCCCATGGCAGGGGGATATGAATGCAGTGATTGCCTCCTGTTCCGAATATACCTATCTGACGAAACATAAAAGGGTAGACGGAACCATGTATTCCTGTACTTCTCTTGGTATTAAGCTGGGTGGGGGAATTGGAATTGCCATTACAGGCTGGTTGTTAGATTTCAGCGGTTTTGACGGCACACTGGCCGTACAGAGTGATTCCTGTATCCAGATGCTGCAGATCATGTATTTATGGATTCCGGTAGTGATCACTCTTATCATTACCATTATCATGGCAAACATGAATGTAGAGAAAGCCAATGAAAAACTCCTGCAGGAGCAGCGTGTTAAAGACGATAAGTATGATTGGTATAATTAAAATATCCAGCGTAGAAGTTCATGACTTTTTCTAAGTAGTTTATCAGTTTTTTCATTTTGGTATGCCTCCTTTCCTGATTTCTGAGTTTATTATAAGGGATAGGCAGAAAACCTGCGTGCCAAATCAAAAAGAAATGTAGCCAATTCTTGAAAGGGGGAAGAAACATCATGCAGCCATCGTATGAGGAACAAAAAGAGAAATTTAGTATTATAAAGAAAAAGCCGCATCATGTTCCCCCGCACCTGCACAATGCCATTGAACTTGTCTATGTCACACAGGGGGAACTGGAACTCGGCGTGGGATATGAACTGTATCACATGGAAAAAGGAGATTTTGCCATTATTTTTCCAGACTTGATTCATCATTACCAGGTGTTTGCAAAGGGAAAGAATGAGGTATGCCAGTTTTATGCCTCTCTGGAATTAAGTGGTCCGTTCATGTCACTTCTTCAGAAGAAACGTCCGGTAAACCCGGTGATTTCCAGGGCAGAATTGCATGAGGAAGTAAAAAATGCCCTGGGATGTCTGATAAAAGATAAAAAGGTAAACGAAGTTGTGGGGCAGGCTTATTTGCAGATTATCTTATACCGGTGCAGGGAAACCTTCCGGTTCATAGAAAAAGACAGCGTGGGGAGTAATGATCTGATATATGCAGCCATGGCCTATCTGCTGTCACATTTCCAGGAGGAGCTTACATTGGGAAAAGTGGCAGAGGCTCTGGGTGTAAATAAGTATACCCTGTCAAAAATTTTTTCCGGAACCTTTCATACAAACTTTAATCAGTATCTCAATGAAATCCGGCTAAATTATGCTACTTCATTGTTGGAAAACACAGAGATGCGAATCACCGAAATTTATCTGGAGGCCGGTTTTGAAAGCCAGAGAACCTTTAACCGGGCATTTCAGCAGCGGTACAACCGGACACCCAGCGAGTACCGGAAACTATGTTTGGAAAAATGGAATATGGAAAATCAGGAAGAACCAAAGGAACTATAGGGGAGATAGTTTCTACAGATGGAAGAGAAGCGGATATGTGAAAATAGCATATCCGCTTCTGTTTTAGAGAAAAAATCTAAGTGTTCTTTGAGGAAATATTTTTGTTTAGGGAGGATAATTCCTCATACGCAAGTAAATCCGGAGTAACCGTTTCTTCACCCGTAAGGTTTGCTCCATTCCGAAAATATAGGCGATAATAATGTCCAGATAAAAGGCGGATATTTTTATCGAATGTAAAGTGATATTCTTTCTGGTCAGTGGACCGGAAAATAATTTTCTGTTTCTTGGTAAGTGGGCTAACTTCACGTTTTGTACAGGTTCCAGTTAATTCGGTATAGTCATGCATCTTGATGGTATGTAGCAAACTCAGAATTCGTATCACAGTTCCGACACCGATGCAAAGACTCATGAGGAGAAATATATGGTCATCTGTTACAAATCCGTAAATACATCCAAATAGGACACAGAAAAAGCCGATTGCCCCGTGGACAATCAGCTTATTAAGAAATGGTTTTGGCATAACTTGCTCCTTCCTATAGTTTTTCAAATGCAATCTGTTTATTGAGGTACAAATTACTGATGGCTTCCAGTACAGGATAACCGGCATGGGTGAATTGGATATCCTGTGCCAGGGTTCGGAATGTTGCATCCGAGGTTTCATAGAGCTGCGTCAAAAGCTGCTCTGTATTTTGTGGATGGACGCCCTGTTCTACACAGGTTACAAGCTCTGCCGTGGAAATCTGTACTTTTTTTGCTATTTGGAGTACCATATCTTCCATAGCAGTCCGTGCCGGCTTTTTTAGATAATGGATCAGCTCTTTCGTGTGCAGTTTTTTCTTCATGCAGAGATAGATGCAGGTAAAAAGCCGTACGGAAAAACTGTCCTGCAATGGGCTGATATAAAGTTCCCCTAAGAGGCGGTACAGGGCATCCACACCAGTTAAACCGTCCCCCTTTACAATCAGTCCCCGAAGCTGCAGGCGATTCAGGTAGGGCTCAATAGGAATATTTTCCGAACGGTGATGTTTTTTCAGGCGTTCAGAAAAGGCAGACTGCAATTCATGGATCTGTCGGATTTGAAATGCGAGGCTGCTCCACAGAAAGAATTCTTCTTCTGTCAGTCCGTATTCCTGCCGGTTATTGATAACAGTCGGTGTTTTATGTTCCTTTATGGAATCCTGGAATCGTAGGATTCCGACTGCAGTATAAAGTGTCAGCATAATCGTTCTCCCTTCAAGATAAAAGAGTATATAATTTGGTATCCTGCTGTAAGTATTTCCGGGCTTTGCTTTGCCATGCCCGGACGTGATTCATTGGAACACCATAATGTTTGGAAATTTCTTGGTTGGTATATCCTTTTTGCTGCAGGAGCAGGGCATGTATCCCTTTTCTGAGTGTATTACAGCTTCCGGCTTCTAAGGACTGCAGGTGCTTATAAATGGGTTCCTGGTTCATACATTGTTCCTGCCACAGTTCTGTTTTTGGGTCTATAAGAAGGGGCTCCATGTCAAATTCGGAAGATGCATACATAGGACAAGTGTATTTTCGTTCTTTTTGCAGTTCTCTCCAATAGCTGTAAATGGCATTTCGTATGGCAACTCTGGCGTAAACTGTAAAAGGACGGGTGTTATCATAGTTCATGGCAGCTTTGCATAAAGCTAAGTTTCCGGCTTGCAGAAGATCTTGCTGCTCATCGTATGATACATAAGTACAACGGGTAGTCAACTTTTTTACCATTTCAGGTACCAAATACAAGTACTCTTCTGTTAATCGGCGTTCATCATCTGTCATTGGGATGATCATACATATCCCCCCCTTTCAACCAATGGCCCCGAGAGGGATGTGGTTATTTTCCAGAATCTTCATGGATTCCAGAATCAGTTGATCACACATATAAATACTAAATTCACCGATATGTGCTTCCTTTGCAGTCAGACAGAATTTATCAGCAATCCAACGATAAGCCTCCGATTTCGTAAGGATGTGGTTTAACCATATCTGGTCAAACACCCGGTGTGCCTGAATCCTTTTTTGGCGGAGCTCTTTGTTTGCCAGTTTCCCTTTGGCATTGGTAGTGCCAGGATGAACTCCTACATAAGAATTACACTGTGGGAAGTGACTGCACACATAGAGCTTTCCATCTTTTGCTTTATTTCCATATACATAGGATGCATCCCTTAAAATTGCGATGCTGCCGCAGTACGGGCAGCGGATTTGTTTCTGTTTCATAAAGATTCACCTCGCTTACGTGTTTTATACGTATATTGTAAGAAAGCAGGTGATGAATTCCCATAGGATGGGCATAGAAACTACTCCCAGATTCGGACTAAATGGCACAAAATGGCAGAAAATCTAAGAATAGAACAGTGCTTTGATAAGCGGGAAGAAACCGCTGTCTGCAAAGCGTGGGTAATTTACTGGTGTAAAAATGAACCCTGCACAGAAAATCCGGATGATATAAACAGAAATCAGAGCTATACATAGCCGATACAGATTTCTGGTGCGTTTGCTCCAGGGCCGTCTCGGACAAAACTTCAGGTACAGGATCAAAAGTGCAGGAATAAAAATTAAGTTCGTAAATATTGTATCGATTCCTTGAATCATAGCAGTGAAATTCAACATAAAATCGCCTCCTTTCTTATCCTGTACGCAGAAAGTACCAAAAGTGCAACCTTTTACCAGTGATAATGGGATGCTTCCTGATGCCGCAGTAAAGCAAAACAAGGACATGGCTTATCGGTCAATGCTTCTTTTGCAAAGTAGAGTCCATATAAGGACTGAAACTGTTCCAGTGTTATGGCGGACAGGCATTCCGTTGGTTCCGGTATGCGGGAGAAGAGCATACGGGCATCTGCCATGGGCAGGACACATGGACTGCCGTTTTCATCTGGATGATATAAGAAGTGTGGGCCATTACAATAACCTGGGGTTTTACAGGAAACACAGCG